>ENA-OQNI01000211-OQNI01000211.1-human-gut-metagenome-genome-assembly--contig:-NODE-211-length-94352-cov-27.106224_pt1 | contig 94352 bp, 94 predicted proteins | sample MGYA00242627_ERZ504876 | MGnify/ENA primary metagenome ERZ504876 (study PRJEB26092, sample SAMD00036386) | human gut metagenome | host: Homo sapiens | study: EMG produced TPA metagenomics assembly of... | reverse complement strand
ATATATATATATATATATATATATATATATATATATATATATATATATATATATATATATATATATATATATATATATATATATATATATATATATATATATATATATATATATATATATATATATAATATATATAATATATATAATATATATAATATATATTATATATATTATATATATTATATATATAATATATATAATATATTTATATAATTATATATATATATATTATATATCTTTATAATGTTAAACTTAATACTATTATTGTTATGACTTTTAAAGAAGATTTTAAACCTAGTCGAGTTTATAATAAACTTGTTATTGATGCTATTAATAAAGATATAGCTAATGATAGAAGTATTATTATACCTAATACTTTTGATATTGATATTGATATTAAAAATAATAATAAAAAACATCTATGTGGTACTGGACGTATGGAATGTTTTGATACAGGTAATGTTGGTATTAATGCTTGGAGAGAAATAGTTGAATTAAGAAGTATAATTCTTCATGAACTTTTTTATTTTATTAATTATACTATTTGTTTTAATTCTAATGTTGTTAAAATTAGTAAGGATTTATTTGATGCTGTTTGTAGGAATGGAATTAGAAGTGGATGTAATAAACGAGATCTTGCTAATGCTATTGTTACATTAGAAAAACTTAATATTATTCGTAGAACAGATAAACGTAGTATGTTTGAAGTTAATCCTAGAGTTATATTTAAAGGAGATATTAATAAATTTCATGAAATTATTACTAAAGGTAAACTTGATGATTCTAAAATAAAACTTGATAATAATGTTAATTATATAGATAGAATAGGATTAGTTAAAGATGATAATTGTATTATAATTAAAAATAAACAAGTATATAAAAGTGAACTTGATTATTTATATGATGATAATGAGAATAATGTAGATAAAGCAAATAATGAAAATAATGAAACTGAAATAATTGAAGCAGAAGAAGTTGATACTGGTAAAATTGATTGGGATTGGTAATAATGAAAGTAAAAGAATTAATAATAATAAAGATGAAGATGATAGTATTAAAAAAGATTATAAATATAATGAAGATAAATGTAATAATAATGATAATGACGATGATGATAGTGATAATGATGATGATTGAAAAATTGAATGTATTAATGTGATAGTGAGGCTAGTGAGTATAAGGGGTGGGTCATTAAATTGGACTTGACTACCCCCGTCAAGTTCTAGGAGAAAGTAATAATAATTAAAAAGAGGAAAATTAAAGTGATGAATATGGTAAAAATGATGTTGAAGATAATAGTGAAGAAGGTAATAAAAGCGATAGTGATGATGCGAGTGAGAATAAGAATGAATAAGAATGAATAAGATGATGAATAAGATGATGAATAAGATGATGAATAAGATGATGAAAGTGATAGTGATAGTGATAGTGAAAGTGAAAGTGATAATGGATAATGGTAGTTATAGTGATAATGGTAATGGTAATGGTAGTGATAGTTATAGTTATAGTTATAGTTATAGTTATAGTTATAGTTATAGTTATAGTGAAGAAGGTAATGGTAATGGTAATGATAATGATAGTGGATAATGATAGTGGATAATGATAGTGGATAATGATGATGATAATGGATAATTATAGTAGTAATGATAGTGGTAATGAATAATGGATAATGAATAATGAATAATGATAGTGGTGATGGTGATGATAGTTATAGTGGTAATGGTAATGGTAATTGTAATTGTAATTGTAATTGTAATAGTAATAGTAATTGTAATGGATAATGATAGTTATAGTTATAGTAGTAATGATAGTGATAATGGTAATAGTAATAGTAATAGTAATAGTAATAGTAATAGTAATGATAATGGTGATGGTGATGATAATGATAATAATGATAATAATAATAATGATAATGGTAATAATGGTAATAATGGTAATAATGATAATGATAATAATAGTGGTAGTGATAATAATAATAATGGTAGTGATAATAATGGTAATAATAATGATAATTATAATGATAATTATAATGGTAATTATAATGGATAATTGTAGTGGCAATTATAGTGGCAATTATAGTGGTAATGATAATAATAATAATGATAATAATAATAATGGTAGTGATAGTGATAATGGTAATTGTAATGAATAATGATAATAATGATAATGATAATGGTAGTGATAATTGTAATGGTAATAGTAATAGTAATAATAGTAATTGTAATAATGATAATTGTAATGGTAATGGTAATGGATAATGATAATGGTAATAATAATGGTAATAATAATAGTGGTAGTGATAATGGTAGTGATAATTGTAATAATGGTAATAACGGTAATAACGGTAATAACGGTAATAATGATAATTATAATGATAATTATAATAATGATAATAGTAATGATAATAGTAATGGTAATGGTAATAATGGTAGTGATAATGATAATTATAATGGATAATTATAATAATGATAATAGTAATGATAATGATAATAATGATAATAGTAGTGATAATAATGATAGTGGTAATTGTAATGGTAATAATAGTAATAGTAATAATAGTAATAGTAATGATAGTGATAGTAATGATAGTGATAATTAAGTTTATTAGTGTTTTGACGAGGCTAGTGAGTATAACCCCCGGTCATGTTGAACTTGATTGACTACCCCCGTCAAGTTCTAGGAGAAAGTAAAGTTCTTACTCTCATTATCAACATTAAATATTTTGAGATTATTCATCTCATTACATTACTAACTATTAACACTAATCATTATGAGAACAAACAAACTATTGTTGTTAGTTGCTATCATACTGATGATACCAGCTATCATACTAGCATTGAAAGTAGAACCAACTAGTGATGAACAAGTTACTGCTGTTGTATTTGGAATACTATCGGCTATTGTTAGTTATCTTAGTAGAGATTAATCTCTACTAGATGGTATTGCTCATTATCAACATTAAATACTTTGCAGTTGAAACGAAAACAACTGTCAGTAATGCTACTGATTAGCGTAATTAAATATTTAATAGTCATGCCAGACGTTAAAGATTTAGCACAAGCTGCACAGAGTGCTGCTGCTGCTCCTGAGAATGTTAATGTAGTTGAACCAACTACTAGTGTTAACCAACCTGTTCAACCTACTGTTGATACAAATAACCAAAGTTCTACGCAAGTGGAAACCATTGATGATGTTGTTAAACGCATCTGTACTGATGGTCATAGTTATGTAACGACAACTGTCATTACTAATATTGATTGTCAAGAACGTACAGGTCGTAATGGCAATTCTTATCTCAATGCGTTTGTTACTATTGCTAGTCCTGTCAAAGGTGCTCAAAGTATGCCTGATGGTACACATCGAATGGGTATGCTTGGTGCTGTTCAGATGCTATTCAATCAGATACTGCTTGTAATGCGCAAAGACAAGTTCTACGGTAGATTTGTCAACTATGTTGGTGAAGCTGCTGAGGCTGGTTTTGCTAGTATGTATCTGACTGGTGTTGCTGTCAAAGTTCTTTGCCAGTTTGTACCTGCTGGTGTACAAGACCGTAATCCGTTTACTCGTAAAGATAATCTTTACAATGTTGTGGATTATGATAGATATATATATCATGTTGTAGGTATCGAACAGCCTGCTGACCCTGTTCTTGTTGGTGCATATAATGTACTTATTAAGCAGATTATGGACGATGCTCGTGCTGCTATTGCTGCCAAGCGTGAGGCTAAAGCTAAAGCAGCTAGTTTTGTTGCTACTGCAATGAATGATGGCGACTTACCGTTCTAATGAACATGACGCTACTGACCTTCGGGTTGGTAGCGTTTGTGTTATCAACAATAGTTTTGCTGATGCTGTTGCTAGTGTTCGACATGGAAATGCTCATCATCAACATTAAATAGATTGCAGCAAACGAACTTAACAGTCTGATAAGACTTATCTATCATGAACTAGCTGCAAGTTCTGATAAGTCTTGTCCTAATATTAAACATCATGAAAGTACATCGTATTATTGCTATTATTGAAGTTGAGAATGATAATTCTATAACTTCTGTTGAAGTTACTAATCTTCATCCTACTAATAACGATATTTCTCTTGCTGTTACCAATATAACCACTAATGGTAGTGCGAATAATATAGAACAAGTATATAAGGTTATTGATGATTATAGACTTGTTATTCGTGATAAACTAAAAAGTATCGCTCGTTCTATTAATGATGGTCTTGATAATTATGAATGTGGTATATTTGGTCGAGATTATAACGATAGTGAATGTAATGATGAAACTAAAGCTGATTAACTAGATAAATGCCATGTAATTTCTTATTATATTATATATTATACCCTAGAATCAGTGAAAGATATTGCTGGCAATATTGCTATTAATGATGATAAGACTAGTTATATTAGTGAACTTACAACAACTCATCTTGTGAAATAAGATGATGTTGGTATGACTGTCGTGACTGGTATTGATACTGATATTGGTCATGGAGATTTACTCTCATAACATTTTGTTATACTGATATTGGTCATGGAGATTTACTCTCATAACAAAAAGTTATAGAGATGAAGTTAGAGGTGACGAGAGGTATTGAATGTGGAGAAAGAGTATGTGGAGATGAAAGTGGACATTGTAGAGTTCGTGGAGAATGAGATGGTGGAGTTGAATGTGGCTCAAATAGGGTTAAATTGAGGTTGAGGGTGGAGTTGGGAGTGTTTGTGGTAATGTTGAATGTGGAATTGAGGGTGGAGATGGTCATGCTAAAATGACTAATCCTGCTGGTATTCCTCTTCCTATTCCACATCCTTCTCTACATCCTATTCCTAATCAATCTAACCCTATTGTTCCAGCTCCCTTTCTTTCTCCTCTATAACTTCTAGTTATACTATCATAATCTTTCTTTCTCTCATATAACCTCTCGTTATACTATCATAACTTCTAGTTATACTATCATAATCTCTCTTTCTCTTCTATAACCTTTCTTTCTCTTCTATAACCTTTCTTTCTCTCATATAACTTCTCTTTCTCTTCTATAACTTCTAGTTATATCTTCTATAACTTCTAGTTATACTATACTTCTAGTTATACTATCATAACTTCTAGTTATATCTTCTATAACTTCTCTTTCTCTTCTATAACTTATCGTTATACTATCATAACCTCTAGTTATACTATCACAACCTTTCATTATACTATCATAACCTCTCTTTACATCTCCTATACCTTCTCGTTATACTATCATAATCTCTACTTCCAGCATCATAATCTCTACTTCCAGCATTATAATCTCTACTTCCAGCATTATAACCTCTATTCATATCTCCTACAACCTTTCATTATAACCTCTATAACCATTAGTTATATCTCTATAACCATTAGTTACAACCTCTAGTTATATCATCGTTGTTAGTATTAGCTTCAACTCCCTTTCCCATCTCATTATAACCTCTAGTTATATCACTATCAGTTTCAGTCATAGCATCATCATCTCAATCTCATTGACGTTCGTCATGACGATTAGTCATACAATCGTTATTAAGACTAGCTCTAACAGTATTATCAAGTCTAATAAGACTTCTAGTCATAATGACTAATAGCATTAGTTCTAGTTAATAATAGCACTATTAATATTATCAGTATTATAATGACTATTAATACTAGTCATGCTAATATTGCTGGTGGTATTACTAATGATGTTCTTAATATTCTTGATATTACTGATTCTCTTTATACTAATAATGTTCTTAATATTCTTGATATTACTGATTCTCTTTATACTAATGATACTCTTGATACTATTGATATTTATTATACTCGTGGTAAGTTAATTCCTATTGCTATAACTATTTTAGTTATTTTAATATAGCTATTGATTATTAGTTAGAATTATAGTATAAATAAATTATAATATATTTAATTATTATATTTAATTATTATATTTGTCGTGTTGTTCAGTAGAGTAATATTGCTACTGATAATAATATTAATCTTAAACTTATAAGTGTTATGGTAAATTTTGATAATGTTACTAGTAATGTTCAATCTAAGCCTAGAAAGAAAACTATGGCTGAAAGTTTAGAAGAAGCTAAACAAGAAGGTAAACTTGTTGTTCCTGAAGAAGATACACAAGTTAATGCTGTTGTTAGTAGTGAAACTGTTCAGCCTAAGAATAAAACTAGGAAGAAGAAACAAAGTAAAGTTCGTAAACAGGAAGAACAAACTACTGTTGTTAGTCAAGCTAATGAAGATAATGACTTTAAAGATGCTAAGACTGATAAACGTGGTGTTCCTGTTGGAATTAATGTTCCTCAACATATTCTTGATGTAGTTTGTATTGTTAAATTCAATGCTGCATTTAGACGTCATACTTCTCTTAATATTCTTCATACTCTTGAAGATGATGGAAGAATATGTAATTCTAAAGGTGCTTATGTTGACTTCTTATGGAATAAGTTTAGAGTTACTGCTGATGGTGGACTTCGTAGAGAATATAGATATACAGATGATTTATTCATTGATGCTTTAGTTAAAGCTCATGCTGATGTTGCTAGTGATAGTCAGCGAGTTATTGGTATTATGATTGATACTGAAACTGAACTTCATAAAAAGAATAAAGATTCTGAAGCTAGTTAAGTTTGTAGTGTAGACTCCCCGTAGAGGATGAGATAGTGCTGTTGAGCTTATTAAAGCTAATTCTCATTTGCTTGTCATTTTCTACATTTTCTTGCCATTTTGTTTATTGGGTTTGTTATAGTTAATAATGTTGATGATAATCATTCTCTACTCGGAGTTTATTTTATATATAAAGATATGGAAAGAACTGATATTTATTTTGTTGAAGATGATACATATTTCAATAATAATGTTGAAGGTGTTGAAATTCATGCAGAATGTCTAAGTCAAGATTTTGACGATATTGCTTGGGAACCAATAGTTGATGATAGTCCTATTGTTGACCCTGAAAATGATGTTTTTGGTTATTATGATTAAATAAATAAAATTATGGAAAATATTAATATTAAAGTTACTCTTGATGAAGTTTTTGGTAAATCTTGTGATAGTATTACTTGTGATACCTATGAATATAAAGAAGATTGTAATCTTTCTAATAAATTCATTAATGATATTGAAGATAAAGGTTTATCTCCAGACCAATATGTTAGAGGTGTAGTTTTATTTGCATATGTTCTTAAAGAACAAAAATATATTAATGATTTTGGTAAAACTCAAGAAGATATTATTAAACTTGTTACTGAAGGTGGATTTGAACTTGATTGGCTTATTAATCGTTGGGATAGTATAATTGAAGATAAAGATATTCTTAAACCTATTATTGCTGTTTTTCCTAAATATGCTAAAGATATGATTATTAAAATTGTTGAAGCTAATACTAAAATTAATAATTTAATTGCTCAACATATTATTAATACTTCTAATGCAGAATATAAGGAAATGATTAAAATGGTTAATCAATCTGTTGATAATAATAAACAGGAGAATAAGTTTAAGAATGCTAGTGATGATGAAATTTATGCTGAACTTAAACGTAGAAAAGCAAATAAATCTGCTAAATAATCCTACATAAATTTTTGATTATATTTCTAATACTATTGTTTGTGAAGATAATAGTGTTATTTCACTTGCTGATGATGGAGGAATTGAACTCCGAAACTATGATATTGTTATTATCCGTTTTAATTTCTAATTATAACTTTTGTAATAGTACGGTCTGTGAAGATAGTGCTATTAAATATTTATCATAGTCCAAGTGTTATATGTCATATTTTATTTGGTGTTAATGATGTTATTATTGATTGTGAAATTAGTAATAATATTCGTGTCAAACATTTCGTTTATATGATTTCGTATTTGTAGTTTTGCCTAGTATTGTCTGTGAAGATAATGCTAGGCTTTTTAGTATGTATATTATTAACTTTAAATATATAATTAAAATGGATAATTTTGATTCTCTTATTTTTGATGGTCTATTAGATAGATACATTGAAGAACAAGCTAAGTTTGAAAAAGGACAGGTGGTATATATGGAATATACTTATCAATATCATAATCAAACTAAACTTGGTGTTTGTGTTGGTATTGTAACTGGAATTGGAGTTACTAAGGTTGAACGTACAATAGGTAATAATAAATATATTGATTATCCTATTGTATATACTGTAACTCATGCTAAAGGCGTAAGTTATAATGTTAGTGAATGTAAACTTGGTTCTGTTGCTGAACATATTCTTAAAGAACGTCTTAAACGTAATGGTAAGAATAATGAACAGAATAATGAGGCTGCTACAAATGACTAGCTATTTATGTTCATGACACATTCGTAGATATGATTCTTTTGCTCTCTATTGAATTTTCATATATAATCTGATTAATCTATCACGATTAATATTGAGTTCAATACAGGGCAAAAGAACTAGCTAATAAATGTTAAACTAAAAATTTAATACAGTTTTATTATGAATTATGTTGCTTATAAGAATATTGATGGTACTATTACATCAGGATTTAAAGTTAAACTTTATGATATAGTTACTGTCAATACCGGTTATTGGAAAGATAAACTTGCTATTGTTCTATATATTAATGAAGATAGAAAACAAATTAAAGTTCGTATTATTGAGTGTGGAATGGATTTAACTCTTAAAGTTAAAGATGTTCAATTTGTTAATCATAATAATAGAACTGCTGCTCGTTCTTATATTGATTTATGTAATAAACTATCTAAAGCCTTTCGTGATAAATATACTGATAAACATTATATAAAAGATAATTGGTTTACTGATGTATTTATGATTAATGATATAACAGCAGATACTCTTGCTAAAGCTACAGGACAATGTATTACTAACAATAATTATAAATATTCTGTTAGTGCTATTCTATGGCTTACTGAGATTAAAGATTATATAGATGCTTTACTTAAATATGGTGATTTTGATTTTGTTGCTAAAGTATTTAAAATCTATAATATTACTGATACTAGATTTGAACTTATTCGTAAACTTTATTATTATTTTTATGATTGATTTTATACTTGGAGTTATAATTGGTTTATCTGTACTTCTTTTTATAAGAATTACCATTGTTACTAGAAAACTAGATAAACTTATTAGAGATATTGACGATACTCAAAATTGGATTAGAAGAATTCAAATTGATATTTGCGATATTAATAAACAATGTGAAGGTAGAAGAGATAGAGATAGAAATAGACTAGATAGAATTGAAGATAGGATTGGTAAACTTGCTAGTGATTTTAATGATATTATTAGAAAGAAAGTTTAATGACCAGCTTGCTTCCATCCTCTACGGGGGGTCGCCACGGAGCGTAGCGTAGTGGCTCTACTAATCTAACTATTATTGAACTTATTATAGTTTTAACTATTAAATATAATTGTTTTATTAATCTTTAAAAATGTAAAGTACTTATGAAAAAGTATGATGAAGTTTCTGTTGTTCGTCAACTTAATAATGTTGGCGCTATTATTGGAATCAATCCTGCTAGTAAAGTTATTAAAGTAGCTAAAAATAGTGCTATTGGTAATGGAACTAGTGGTAAGATTGATTTTCTCACTCATTATTGTGGTTATCATGTTGAGATTGTTGATGTTATTCAACAACAAAAAGAACGTGATGAAGAAATTGCCGCTAAGAAAACTGCTAAAAAGGCTGCTCGTAAAGCTAAGTTTGAAGAAGATAATACTTTTAAAGGTATTGCTCGTGCTGTTGATAAACGTATGCGTACTATTAAAAGAAAGTAGCATGTTATGGTTAGCTTTAAATTCTCATTTGGAGTTGTAAGTAAATCCAAAGAGAAAGGAATAGTCAATAAATATGTTATTATAGTTGCTAAATGTGAAGGTATTATTAGATATATTGATAGTACTTATAAAGTAGAATATAATGGCAAGCTATATAGCATTACAGGTGAAAGTTACAAAACTAAAGGAAAGAAAGTTGTTTATGCTCGTCGATTAGATGAATATAATCATAGAATTAAAATTATAAGAGATAGTGAAAATAGAAAAACTGTTGATACTAGATTTTATATTCCTTTTGCTGCTGGACTTATAGCTAAAGGTAAAATTGTTAAAATGCCTTTTGCTAAGGAACTATTTCATATTACTACGTGTTATAATCGTAGTGATAGTGAATCTACTATTTTAGCTTTTCAAGAATGGAAAGAATATGAAGATAAAGTTAAAAATAATCTTATTGATGTAAACAACGAATTGTAATGATTGGTAATCTTAATATTGCTAATAGTAATAGAAAAGATACTAACATTAAGTTTACTAAAGACCAAGAAATAGCTGTGCATGAACTTATTGAGTTTCTTGCACAGCCTTGGGATGATAAGAAATATATTAATGCTCTTTGCGGTGCTGGAGGTACAGGTAAGACATTTGTTATTAAATATGTTATTAATAATTGCAAATGGTCTGGTGGTGTTATAGGTTGTGCTGCTCCTACACATAAAGCTTGTAGAGTTCTTAGTAATTCTATTGGTGGAAAAGAAGTTAATACTATTCAATCATTATTTGGTTTTAGACTTGATGTTAATATTGAAAATTTTGACCCTGAAAATCCTGCCTTTAATCCTGTTGGAAAAGATAAACTAAATGGTCTTAAAGTTTTAATTATTGATGAAGCTTCTATGCTTAATGCTAAACTTGTTAAGTATATTAGTAATAAATGTAAGAAGCTTCAAATTAAAGTTATAATGCTTGGTGACTCTAGTCAGCTTCCACCTGTTAATGAGAAAACTAGTCAAGCTTTTCTTATTGCTAGTAATACTTATTATCTTAAAGAAGTTGTACGACAAGGAGATAATAACCCTATTAGTAAACTTCTTAAACTTCTTCGAGAAGATATAGATAATAAGAATGGATGGAAGTTTCTTGATTATATATCTAAGAACAGACAAGATTATAATGAAGAAACTAAAGGATTTTATGTTTGTGGTCAAACTGAATTTTCTGATTTAATTGATGCTTGTTTTAATGATGAAGAATATACTAAAAATATTGATTTGTATCGTATTATAGCTTATACTAATAGTCGTGTTGCACAATGGAATAACCATGTAAGACATACGATTATTCAAGATGCTGATAAAAGTCTTATTACTCGTAATGATTTAATAATGAGTTATACTACTGTTGTTAATGTTTTTAATGATATTATTATAAACAATAGTGAAGAATATATTGTTAAAGATATTGTTGATACAATTGATAATGATTATGAGTTTAAAGGATTTCTTATTAAGTTTCAAGCTATTCATGGTGGTGTTATAACTCAACCTTTATTTGTTATTGACCATTATGATAACTATACATTTCAGATGTATTATAAGAAGTTGACTAGTCTTATTGATGATGCTAAAAAAGCTAGTAGTTCTGAACGTGGAAGTAAATGGAAACAGTATTTTGATTTTAAACGTAAATATCTTATCGCTTCTAATATTACGAATAGTAATGGTAAGATTTTATTTAGTAGAGATTTAGATTATGGCTTTGCAATTACTTCTCATAGAGCACAAGGTTCTACTTATAAAAATGTATTTGTAGATATTAATGATATGATTTATGATAAATATGGTCATCCTTATACTAATAGAGATGAAATGCTTCGTAGATTATATGTTGCTTGTTCTCGTGCTAGTAATCAATTAGTATTATCTTATGGCAAGTAAAACTGTTGACGAATATCCTGATTGTGAAAGATGTCCAAATCGTATATTTAATACAGGTAAATATATACAAGGTGGTAGAGGAAGTATTCATGGAGATATTGTTTTCCTATTTCCTAGAGGTGATAGAAATTATTGTGAAGATTATCAATTATTTACTGATATTGGTAATCTTTATGATGAATATTCTGGACGAAATAATACCGAAGATGTTTATATGACTTATAGTGTTAAATGTGCTTGTTCTAATAATTATAATACATATCTTACCGCTATTTATAAATGTCGTAATATTCTATGGAAAGAATTAGCTAGAATTAATTATAAATATTTATTTATATTTGGCGATGCTTATCGTAGTATTAGCGATAATCCTATTCCTAGATTTATAGCTACTGGTGGTAAATATGTATTTAGTAATTATTCTCCTCTTATTAAATTTAAAGATGATAATCTTTATCATGTATTTAAACAGCGTTTTGCTGATGATATTAATTGGGCTAATCAAAATAGAAATAACTATGGATTAAATTATATAAATGATTAATTGTATAGCTTATGATGTTGAAGTTTTAAGAAATTTCTTTTCTGTTACTTTTGTTAGTATTAATAGTTATCTTAAAGTATTTAAAGATTGTGTCAATGCTGATAATAAAGCTATTCCTTTAGTTCAAAAACTATCTGTTGAAGAAATTAAAGCTCGTCTTAAAACTGTTGAGAAACATAGTTTTTATATAACAGATACAGACGATAGTCAATTACTTTCTATGATAGGTTATATTAATAAGACTAGATGTTATAAGGATTCTAATGGAACTATTATTCGTACTGACTTGTATGGATTTAATAATTTCAATTATGATAATCTTATGATTGCTGCTTTACTTAGTTTTTATATGCGTACGAATAGTACGAAAGAACTTATTAATAAGTTATATGAAACTAGTAAAACTATTATTTCTAGTCAAGATGATAAAGATAAATTTAGAACTGATTTTTATCTTAATAGTCTTAGAAAATATAAACTACCATTTACAGGTGTTGATGTAATGCATATATTTGCTCTTAATAAAGCAAGTGTAGTTGTAGATAGTAAAACAGGTGAACGTAAACCTGTTCCTAAAGGTTTAAAACAAACTTCAATTAATCTTCAATGGTATGAACTTCTAGAATATGAACTTCCTGATATTAATGAAAAAGAAGCTGAACTATATGATGAAATTCCTAGTCTTAAAGGAATGAATATTAAACAGCTTAATAAACTAGTAAATAAATGGGATAGATTTATTCTTAATGAATATATTGAACCTATGATGTATTATAATCTTAATGATGTTTTCATTGTAGCTGAAATAGTTCGTCTTTATCCAGAAGAAATTAAATCTCGTTATGCTATTAGTAAAGCATATGATGTTGATGTTCTTAATTCTAGTCGTAGTAAAACTGCTGATATTCTTTTTGAGAAATTTTATAGTAAATTTAGTGGTCTTGCTCCTGAACAATGGAAAGGTAAGAAAACTGAAAGAACTGCTATGAGTTTTAAAAAAGTTATTTTTCCTTTTATTAAGTTTAAAACTAAGGAACTTCAAGATTTACTTGATAAACTTTATAAAACTACAATTTATAGAGTTAATAAAGATGCCTTTAGTGAGAATGTTAAAATTGGAGATATAACTTATACTCTTGCAACTGGAGGTTTACATAGTCAAGATGTTCCTATGGAGTTATATTCAACTACTCCTTATGGCGATTACTTAACTCCATCCTCCACGGGGAGTAAACCTTTTACCATTTATCATTTTGATGTTGCTAGTTTTTATCCTAGTATAATAAGTGTTCATAAAGTTGCTCCTGCTCATATTAATACAAATGCTTTTTGTAATTTAATTAGTTGGATGAAACAAAAACGTGTTGATGTGAAACATAGCGAAGAAGAATACATAGATGGAATTGCTAAAGATATTCTTGCTTTAGTTCTAAAGATTGTCATAAATAGTATTTATGGTAAACTTGGATTTGAAAAAGGAGATTTATATGACCGTCTTGCTGTTCTTAAAGTTACTGTTAATGGACAACTTATGCTTCTCATGTTATGCGAAGCTCTTGAACTAGATAATATTCATATTATTAGTGCTAATACTGATGGTATTATGGTAAAAGTTTATACTAGTCAAGAAGATAAATTTAAAGAAATTACTACTTGGTGGCAAAATATTACTGGAATGCAAGCAGATAGTGATGTTGTTCATAGTCTTATAGCTCGTGATGTTAATAATTATATTACTCAATTTAGGTCTAAAGGTAAACTTAAAATTGAATCTAAAGGTGCTCTTAATCCTATGATGTATTCTTTAGATTTAACTAAAGGTTATTCTATGCCTATTGTTGCTCAAGCTATTGAAAACTATTTTCTTAAGAATAAACCTGTTATGGATACTCTTCAAGAAGCTACTAATATTCTTGACTTTTGTCTTACTCAAAATGTAGGTAGACAATTTCATGTAGAAGAAACTAAGATTGAAAATGGACAAGTTACTCGTGTTGTTTGTCAAAGATATGTTAGATTTTATGTTTCTAATAGAGGTTATATTATTGAGAAAGTTCATAACGATAATGGTTCTAGTAGTAGAATGGCAGCTGGTTCTGTTGTAACAGTTATTAATAGTCTTGATGATAAAGATATTTCTCTTAGAGATATTAATTTTAAATTTTATTATCAAGAAGCTATGAAGATTATTAATCCTATCAAACTTAAAATTTCTCCTAAAGGTAAAGGTAAAAGTAAAATTAAAAAATATAGTGGTATGTATAATCCTATTTTTAATGAAGATGATTTTGAATGAGAAATATAGTTGAAGAAACTTATGATAGACTAATTAATAAATGGGGTTCTAAAGAATATAAAGGTATTGGAACTATTAATTGTGTTCCACCTGTTGATTATTGTGAAATTATAAGTAGAATTATTAGTCTTATGAGAAATAAGAATGATAATATTAAAATACTTATTGTTACAGATAATTGGAAAAGAAGAACTGAAATTATTGATAGTCTTAAAAATCATAATATAAATATAGATACTATTAATATTCTTACTCATACTTATGTTAATAGTAGATATAATTATAATTATGATATTTCTATTGTTGTTGGAGTTAACGAATGGAATTTATCTTGTAATACAGTTTTTAATCATGCTAGATTTAAACTTATGATTTTAACTGAAAAAACTATTGATACTTCTACGTTAATTAAGATTTATAATAATATTCCACCTATTAATAATATTCTAAATTCTAGTGGTATGCGAGCTATACTCCCCGTAGAGGAACACAGAGAGCAGATTTTATTTACTAGTCAAGAAGATATTACTAATTACGATAAATATACTGAATTTATTACTCAGACTATTCAAGTATTTGGTAATCTTGATAATATTAAATGTGCTCGAAATGGTACTCAAGACGGATGTAGTGCTATGCAATATATTACAAAAATAGCTGAACATAATGGATGGAGTGCTGATATGGATATGACTAATCCTTTTAGTAAACAAATTGATGAATGTTATAATCCTCTTGTTCTTGCTGAACGAGTTAAGACTTTTTATAATATTGTTCGTGAACGTATGCTTATATGTTCTGATAATGTTTGTAAGCTAGAAAGAATAGTTGAAATTATTAAAGATAATCCTGATAAACGATTTCTTATTATTAGTAAGAGAGGTGAATATGCTGCTACTGTAACTAAATATATTAATGATAAACTAGGTGAAATTTGTGGTGATTACCATGATAAAATTGAGGATAAAGTTCTAGTTGATAGTAATGGTATTCCTGTTTTGTATAAGACAGGAAGCAAGAAAGGACAGCCAAGAATCGTCAAATCTAAGGCTATTTCCACGCTGAATTTGAAGTCTTTTAATGATGGCTTATTAAGAGTATTATCCATAAAAAATAATTCAACTGACAGCCTAGAAACAAGCGTAGATGAATGGATTTTGACTTCATCTCTATGTGATACAATAGATGAACTTATTTATCGTTATAATAATATTAATTGTAGTCAATCAAAACTTAAAGTACATAAACTTTATATAGCTGATACTATTGAAGAAGCAAGTCTTAAAAAGGAAAAGTTGTCGGCTAATCATGAAGTTATACAGAATGCTAATTCTAATATTAGTGCTCAAAATTTTGATGATATTGTTTGCTAATATGAATATAATAGTTACATTTGTTGTGTAATCAAAATCGCTCTTTGATAGAATGGACGGAGATAAAGAAATTAAAGTTAATGATGCTGCTGTTGCTGTTAGTAATAGTGGTGGTATTGAAAAACAACATGGTGTTAAACATTCTGTTGCTCCATATCAGCTTAATTATATGAGTGAAGCTGAAATTGCAAGTCTTGAAGTATTTATCAAACGTGTTATGCGTAGTGATAAATGTGGTATTAAGTCTGTTGAAGATGGTCTTGCTATTGCAATGAGAGCTAAAGACCTTAGACTTCCATTTTCTACTTGCATTGAACATATTCATGTAGTTCAAGGTAAAACAGGTGTTGATGTTCATATTATTAAGGCATTACTTGTCAAAGGCAGCGTGAGTTGGGAAAAAGTAGATAATTATCGCGCTCTGTACGAATATACAGATGGCTTTAATGCTTATGATGAAGATAAACTTCCATCTGACTGTATTAAGTGTCTTACTCCCAAAGAGGCACAAACTAAAAATGCAGAAGATAAAGACCATGAACACATATATGTTTATCCTGTTAAATACTATAAAGATTATAATGGTAATGTATATAAAGAATATCAACTTAATGGTAAGTTTGAAATAGCTACTAATACTAATGAAGCTAAACAAATTGCTTCTACTGGTAAAGTTCCTGTTTATAGAATACCTGCTGTTCCTATTGATTATATTACTAGTTATCGTTTTTATCGTAAAATTGGAGAACGTAATATGGTTGCTACTGGTGAGTTTACTTATAAAGATGCTATTGTTGCTGGATGTTTTGAAAAAGATACTTATAAGAAATATCCTAAAATAATGATAAGTCATAGAGCGTTTGTTTATGGTGCTCGTGAAATTGCTAATGATTTAATTATGGGCTGTTTAAGCACAGAAGAATTAAAGACTATGCAAGGTATTGATTTAAGTAATGAAGATATTATTGATATTACTGAAATTCAATAACATAAACAAACTAGAAAAATTATTATTAAACAAAACAGTCGTAAGACTGATATTATTCACTTTTAAATAATTATAATTATGAAAGACTTTAAGAAAGGCTTGAGTTTTGGTATGGGTATTGTTAATGCTGGTCAAAGAGCAGCTAGTGAAGAACCTGAATTGGTAGTTATTTCTACTCCTGGTAGTTTCCGTATGACTGCCCAAGTTTCTAAAGCTCTCGGCATTGCTCATGGTGAATATGCAATGTTCATTAATAACTGTGCAAACATTGATAATGCTATTATCAATAAAGTACCCGAAGTTGTTGCTTTCTGTGAAGAACAAGGTTTGGATATTGATTCTCCCGAAGCTGCTATTGCTGTTCATGCTGAATTTGATATTTGGGCTTTGGCTAAAGGTATTGCTGAATTGGATAAGAATGGTAATCCTTGTACTACTCGTGTTCGTATGACTAAGAATGATAAAGTTAAGTATGTTAATACTTACTTCCAAGAAACTCTTGAAGGTGCTTTATCTTCTTCTAATGAAGAACTTAAAGCTGCTCTTACACGTGAAGGTATTACAGAAGATGAACAAAAAGAACTTTTGATTAGTTGTATTCAAGGTGATGAAGTTGCTAAGATTAAAGGTTCTAAGTGTGCTAATACTGCTGCCTTGTCTGGTATTGGTGTAACTCTTAACTTTACTGATTCTAATGTTTGGAGACAGTTGAAAGCTGATATGACTGATGAAGAAGCTACTTCTAAGAATCGTGTTTATACATTAGATATTGATAACTTGCAAGAAGCTGTTGTTAATAACGGTTATAAAGATATTGTTGTTAAGATTGCAATGCTTACCGGATATAAAGATGAAGAACCTATTCGTATCGGTAAGAGAGCTGGAAAAGAAGAAACTGCTGAATAATCAAATCTTCGTCCTAGAAATATAGTATTTTGAACATAGAGCTGCATTGTTAGTATTGCTAATAGTGCAGCTCTTATTTTATCTAATAATTCTTTTAATTACTTTAATTATGTCGACAGAAAAAGAAATTAAGAATGAAGCTACTGGTGTAGCAAGTGCTAAACAAATTGCTAATGCAGAAGCACAAACTCCTAAAAAACGTAGAGGTAGAGGTATTAATAACGATTTACGTGATGTAACTCGTAAAAAGTTTGATGAACGTACTGATTGTAACAAAGCTAATGGTCTGTTTATTGGTCATCTTGAAGATGTTAAAGTTGATTGGGCTACATTGAAAGATGATGTTCAAGGTATGCCTTCATTTGCTGGTATGAGTATTCCTTATCTTACATTTACTTTTGCTAGTAATCATGAAAATATTAATGAACGTCGTTATGTAACTCAACGCCTTCTTCCTGCTGAAAGTAATGTTGAAACTATTCCCGGTGGTAAAGGTGCTTGGAAAGTTGATAACATTTTCCGCTTTATGAAACATATATATAATGTATTTGTTCTTAAAGGTCGTGATTTAACAGAAGAGGAAATTGATGCTCTTACTTTGCCTTTTGAAGATTTTGATGAAAATATGCAGTATGTGCCTGTTGAGGCTGAAGAAGTTATAGCTGGTTATAAGACTGTGTTTGAAAATTATGTTAAGTTACTTAATAATAATGGTAAGCCTGTTTATAATGATGCTAAAGGTAAACCTATTACCATTTGGATGAAGCTTCTTCGTTTCATTAAGAATGATGGTAAATGGCGTGCTGTTATTGGAAGTAAATCTTCATTTGGTGATTTAGGATTTCCTACATTTATCAATGATGGAGTTATTGAACTTTATAAAGAACAATCTGCTCCTAGTTTGCATATTGACCCTTATAAAGAAAGTATTGTTTATCAAAAATCTGCCGAACAAGCTAAACAGCCAAATGTTGCTATGCCTGGTGTAGGTGTAACGCCTGGTATTCAAACTGCTGCTCCTATGAATCCTGTTGGTGGATTTAATGGAGGTGGAGATTTTAGTCCATTTGGCGGTGGTAATGATGCTGCTGGTGCTTTTGTTAATCCAACAGAAGATTTACCATTTTAAAAAATTAAAGTCAGTTAAATAGTTGTATGTAAGAGGATTGGGTACTATTTTAGTTCCTAATCCTCTTTTTTTATATGTTCACGATAAAGGTCAAATTAGAAATATTATGAAAAGAAATATTAATAATACTATTTTAACTAAAGATTATATTTTTTCTAAAGTTAGTCAAATAACTATTTTTAGTACCTATACTGGAATTAGTGTTGAAGATATACAACATTGTATAGATACAGGAGAATTTATATCTAGTCCTTTTCGTGAAGATACTCATCCTAGTTTTGGTTTTAGATATGATAATAGGAATAAACTTAAAGGAAGAGATTTTGCTGGATATTGGTGGGGAGATTGTATAGACGCTGCTGCAACTGTACTCTCTGAAATTGTTCATAAGCAAATTGATATTTCTATTAAAAGTCAATTTCTATTTGTTCTTAAACATATTGCTTATACTTTTAGAAATATTATTTATGGACAAGATAAAGATGAAAACAACGATTATAGTATTACTAGGGCTATTAGTAATGTACGTAATCATAAATCTATTATTGAACTTGTTACTCGTCCGTGGAATAATTTAGATGCTAAGTATTGGGGGCAATTTGGTGTTAATCTTAATTTTCTTAATACTCATTTTGTTTATCCTGTTGACCAATTTTATATTAATCGTTCTACTAATCCTATTCCTAAATATTTTTACGATAAAGATAAAACAGATTTATGTTATGGTTACGTTCTTGGACAAGATAAAAGAGGAATAGTTAATGTTAAATTATATTTTCCTAATAGAAATAAGAAAACTGAAGTTAAGTTTATAACTAATAGTAATACTATTGAAGGAATTATTAATCTTGAATTAGATAATTATGACGTTATTATTATAACTAAATCTACTAAAGATAGATTAAGTCTTGAATGTTATCTAAAGAGTATTAATCATTCCATCCTCTACGGGGGGTCTACCCTTGAATCTAAAACTATTGGTGTTGTTAATATTCCACATGAAACTTATAAACTTCGTCAAATTGAATATGATTGGCTTCGTAGTAAACTTAATCGGAATGGTTTTCTTATTAGCCTTATGGATAATGATAGAACTGGTCTTATGGAAGCTGTAATTCTTAAGAATGATTATGATATTATACCTATTATTATTCCTAAAGAACTTGGTGTTAAAGATTTTGCCGAATTGAGAAGTAGTTATTCTACAAATGTTATTAATGAATTAACTCAACAAGTTGTTAAATATATAGAAGATAATTATGGAGAAGAAACTGAATTTACTTGGGATACGGAAGAAAGTAATACTTTGCCATACTAAAAGTTTAGCTGGTGTTACATATACGGTTATGCGTCCAATTACTGAAGAGGATGAACAAAATCTTGATAAATTTGAATATCTTGATATAGATAATAAACGTATTTATAAAAAAGATATTTATTGTTATGGAGAAATTAATCTATCTTCTAATGATGACGTTGAATATATCAAAAAGTTTAGCTTACTTGATATTGATAATGGTGGAACTGTTCATAGTAATTTTAATTATCAAGAAGGTTATGCTCTTGTTGAAGGAATAGCTAAAACTTATCCTACATTTGATATTATTGAATGGTTTAAATATAATCATTGTCTTATAGGTAAGCCAGCTCGTATTATTATTTATAAATGTAAGAAAGAAAATCTATGATAATAAAAGGATATGAAGAAAAGCTAGATGATAGAGATATTAGATATATTAATTATGTTATTGATAAATCTACAATGGCTGATGCAATTGAATCTTATATTAAAGATTTAGATTGTACTATTATTTATCCTGATGGTTCTCGTCCTAGACAAACTATTAATTATGGTTATCGTATTGCTCTTTCTAGTATTGAATATATTCTTGATAAACTTTATCTTGTTCTAGAACATCATCCAGAAAAAGCTCAAAGTTATATTGATTATCGTAATAGTATTATTAAAAGAATTATTGATATACATGAAAAAAATCTTGATTTCGAAAGAAGAAACCCAGTACGATATTATAGTAAAGAACCAAGGAAACGCACTAGAAGTGCTAGCAGAGTTAATCAATCAAAAGATGTCTTTACAGGTAAACCCATTGATGTTAGCACCGGTATTGCAAAGGCTATTAAGCCTAAAAAGGAAACGATTGCTCAGCGTAAAGCTAAACTTCTAGGTGGTAAAGCTGTTGATTTTGCATTTAATGATTTAAAAATAAGTGAACATAATGAATAAACTTTATCGTAGAAATAATAATGGTGTGCCTACTGTTTGGTGGGCTGAACTTGACAGTGATACTAATAGTATCACTGTTTTTTATGGTCTTATTCGAGGTAATATTCGTAAAGAAGTTTATGCTGTTACTCAAAAAGATGGTCAAAAAGAACTTGAGAGTAGATATAACGATAAGATTAAAAAAGGATATACATATCTTGATGAACTTTGTGATATGCAGGGTTTACCCCCCGTGGAGGATGGAGATAATGATACTCTATTTAATTTTCTAAATACTTATCTACCTAAAGACCTTAGTAATGGAAATACTAATCTTCTACTTCCAATGCTTGCTAAAACGTATAATGGTAATGTTTGGAAAAAAGTCAGTTGTATGTATGGTCAGTATAAGATTAATGGTCTTCGTTGTATTGTTACTGCTTATACTCAAAATGATATGTTTAAACCTGTTAGACTTCGTTTCCAAAGTCGTGAAGGTCTTATTTGGCATACTCTTGGCTATCTTGAAGATTATCTGCTTGCTACTATTAATACAAATATTATCGACGATATGATTAATGGATTTGCAGCACTTGATGGTGAAGTTTATCTTCCGGGTTATACTATTAATCAAATTAATCATTTTGTTAAAGATGCTAATTGTACTGAAAATAAACTTCTTCAATTTTGGTGTTATGATATTATGATGGAAGGTGACCAAGCTCATAGAAATATGTATCGTTATAATATTAAAAAGCCTACTTCTTTTAATAATATTGAAGAACATTATAATAATAAAGAGCGATTGATTATTCTTCCTAGTATATATATTGATAATAATGATAAAGCTATTAAAGCTAGAAATAATTTTATTAATATAGGTTTTGAAGGTCTTATACTTCGTAATACTGAAACTGATTATCAATACGGTAGACGTAGAGCTAATTATATGGAGAAGTTTAAAGATGCTACTGAAGGAGATTTTATAATTATTGATATTTATAAAGAAAAGAAACGTGATTTACCTATTCTTCTTTGTAAAAATGATATTAATGATGAAAAGTTTGAAACTCGTTTAAGTATTAGTCATATTGTTCAACGGGAAGTTTTATTCGATTCTCAATCTTATATTGGTAGAACTGTTCATATAGATTATGGTGAACGAAGTGGTGTTACTAGAGTTCCATCTCATATTAAAACTGTTGTTATAAATGGAAATATTAGATTATAATGTAATTAAGAATAATAATTTTGATAGAACTAAATCTTATTTTAGTTGTTATTATAAATCTATTATTCTATTTACTGATTATGATGCTAAAAGTTATAATTTTGCTGTTAGATATAATGACATAACTAAAAGTAATGAACTTTATGTGATTTTATATAATGATGATAAAGTTAATAATAGTATTCCTGTTGTTCGAGATGCTAATACTGGATTTAAGTTATATATTCCTAATAGAGTTATTAGACTTCTCGATATAAGATTGCGTAATGCTTTTGTTGTGTCTAAAGATGATTTTAATATTAATGTTAAATTTGTAGAAGAACGTAATGGTTTTTGTATTATTTATCATATAGATATTGAATAAGGTGAAGCCTAGTACATAATATAGTGTGCTAGGCTTTTCTATTTGTTAGAGGTCTAAAACTATACAGAACACGCTCGTAGATATGATTCTTTTTGCCTGTATTCGATTTTATATATCTAAATGATCAATCTATCACGATAAGATTTGCGTGTCATAGCGACCTTAAAAATGCGTCATTCTCACCATGATATTTAACATTAACTTCAGCATCATTATTACTAGTAAATTCCTATTATATTTTTATATTTGTCTTGATAAACAAAAACAAATTACTATGAGTATTAATAAAGTTTCTATTGTTGGTATTAAAGGATTTAAAGGAAGTGGTAAAGATACAGTTGCTTCTATGATTAGTTATATCCTTCATGATGGTATTATGAAAGCTAGTTATGATACTTGGCTTCTTTATCATAAAAATGATTTTATCGAAAATGATGAAATAATTATTCATTTTGCTGATAAACTTAAAGATGATATTGCTGCATTTTGTAATATTGACCGTAAACTTCTTGATAGACAAGATATTAAAGAAGAAAATTATTATAATTTTAAAACTGGTATTGTTTCTACTAATATCAAAGATACAGATAGAGTTATTAATAATATAGGGGAAATTAATTATGATAATTTATCTTCACTTCTTTCTTTAAATAATAATATTTCTATTAAAATTAGAGTTCTTCTCCAATATTATGGTACTAATGTTATTAGAAATCATTTTTGGCATAATGCTTTTGTTCATTATACTATTAATAAAGCATTTGATATTAGAAATAAACTAGGTCAATGTATTATTGCTGATGTTAGATTTGATAATGAATGTAATGTTATTAAAGTATGTGGTGGAAAAATAATAAGAGTAGATAGAAGAGTTAATAATGATAATCATGAAAGTGAACAAATAAAAATTTGTGATGATGATTATGTTATTGATAATACTGGTACTTTTGTTGGTCTTTTCTATAAAGTTCTTAAATTTGTAACTGATTATATGGTATGAAATTACATCCTATTTTTGGTATAAATGCTCTTGCTAGAGTTTGTATATGTTGTGGTAAAGTTATTGGTTATACTCCACTTGGAAATTCTGTTGAAGAAGATGCTAGTAAGAGTAAACAAATAGCTGAAGCTATTGTATGTAAAGAATGTATAGATAAACTTGATAGTGAAACTTGCTTTATAGCTTGTGACATGGATAAAGATAATTATATAACTGCTACTTACGATACTTTATGGATTAGAAATAAAGGTCTTAAAGAGTTTTTTAAAGAGCTTGATTCTATACAGCCTATTAATATTATACCTAAAGAACATTTTTATAGTGTATTTGGAAATGTAGTTAAAGATTTTTATAATAATAAAGAAGATGAAGATAATAGAACCGAAAGTTGAGCTTTGGAAACAAGGTGATGATGCTAAAGCTCATGTTGCTAGATGTGCAAGAGTTTGTTATGGTAGAACAAATGGTAATGATGAAGCTACTATTAAACGACTTATTAATGATGAACATTGGAGTATGTTTCGTCATGAAACTTATTATATGATTGCTAATGATAGTGATAAAACTTTAGAAACTATTATTATTAATTATGCTAATACTATTGGTTTTAGTTATCATTATGAAAAACATGTTTATTATATAACTGTTAATGGTAATTGGGTTTTAGACCATAAAACACCATTTGGTTATCTATCTAAATATATTGTTCCTATTGAAGATTTTCGTAATACTGAAATAGGATTTCATATGATGAGATATACTTTTTGTGTTGATACACAAATTAGTACTTCTCGTGAATTAAACCGTGTTAGTCCTAATAGTATTGCTGAAAAATCAACTAGATATGTTTATGAAGATGGAAGTATTTGTAGACCTCATTGGATGACTGATGAAGAAGTAGATTATTTAAATAATGAACCTATTTTTGAAGAATGGTGCAATTCTCATAAAAAAGCATCTATTTATAGAGATAGTTGTAATAATTCTTTTAATAAATATAAACTTCTTGTAGATATTGGTATGCATCGTCAAGATGCTCGTGGTGTTCTTCCTCTTGATACTGCTACACGTTGTGTCTATACATATTCGATTAATGAATGGTTTAATATAATTAGAAAACGTGTGTATAATACCACAGGTAAAGCACATCCTAATGCTACTATTATATGTAAATTTATAGAGCAAGAATTAAATGGACTTGGATATGAAGTTAAAATTTAATTTTAATAAAGGAAATAGATATAAAAATATTTGTTCTATTGAAGGATGTAATAATAGTGCTTGTGGTAAATATTGTAATAAACATTGTTATGGTCTTTTATGTAATATTGTTGTTCTTAAAGTAGTTAAAGATGAAGAAATGAGAAATAATAAATAAATTATTAACTATTTAAATATTAAAGTTATGAGAAGAAGATTTTATGGTTTTAATAACCGTTTTAGAACTACTAAAAATACAGAAGCTATTGTATTTGAAAATGGTGGATTTGTTGGTAATCTTGGTTTAAGTAAAAAACTATGAAAGAAATATACTGAAGCTATTTATAAATATAGAACTAATACAGGTAAAATGACTGCTAATGATTATACTCATTTATTTGGTTATTTAAATCCTTATTATCGTTCTGCTTATAATATACCTAAACGTAGAAAATAATGGCAAATATTTATAATATTACTGCTGAACTTGAGGATATATTTCTTGAGTTAGAAGAAAATGGAGGTGAATTAACTCCTGAACTTGAAGAACGCCTTGCTATTACACAAGATAATCTTAAATCTAAACTTGATGGTTATCGTAAAGCATATACTGTACTTAATCTTGAAGCTGAATCTTGTAAAAAAGAAGAGCAACGATTAGCTGTTCTTCGTAAAACTAAAGAAAACAATGCTGAAAGGCTTAAAAGAGTTATGCTTGATGCTGTTATTGCTTATGGAGATTTAGGTAAGTCTGGTAATAAAGTTATTAATTTAGTTGATAGTAAACTCTATATTAAGAACAGTAAATGTGTTGAAATTGATGAAAATCTTAATCAAATATTTATTGATTTAGTTCTTGAACATTTACAATCTCTTTGGGATAATGATATGATTGATAGTAATTTCTCATTTAGTAGAGATGTGCTTCTTGAACAAATTAATGATAAATTTACTGAAAGATATCCTGAACAATCTGCTAGACTTAGAGAAGAAACTGGAGGTTATTTTACTCTTGATGATTTAGATTGTATTAAAGTTAAATTTGAGATTGAAAAACCTGTTGGTGATTTAGCTAATAAAATTAATTTTGATTTACTTAATACTTTCTTTAATCATCAACATGAAATGACTAGAAGCAGCAGTGTTAATAAAACTACTATGAAGAATATTCTTAATGATGGTAAAGATATTAGTATAGCTAAACTTGTTGAAAATACTAATCTTATTATTAAATAGTTTGGTTATACTCCCCGTAGAGGACAGAATTAAGTTCATCCTCCACGGGGAGTCAACACTACTAATCTTGCTAATTATGGAACTGGAAGAAAAAGTAAAAGAATTAATAAAATGGTATATGGATACTCATGGTGTTAATAAAGACCAAGCTGTTAGAGATATTGAAAGTGTTATATTACGTATAAGTCATAAATAATATGTATAAAGTAAAAGGTAAACCTTGGGCTTATTCTGGTGCTATTGATGTATCAGATTGTGCTACTGTTAAAGAAGTTATGCTTAAAGCTGGACTTAATTTTAATGTAGCTAAATGTGAACTAGTTGGTAAAATACCTATTTTTGGTACTGACATTTATCGTAAGTGTGATAATGCCTTTGCTACCTATCGTACTGATTTCAATATTCCTTTAGGTGTTGTTAAAAGCAAATACACTATTGTACAAAACAATGATGCTTTTAATTTCTTTGATGGTGCTATTGGTAAAAATTCTGCTATTTGGCAAACTGCTGGATTTTGGGGAAATGGTGAGAGAATATTTGTAAGTGCTAAGCTTCCTAATAATATTCTTGTTAAAGGTGACCCTGTTGAAAATTATCTAGTATTTACTAATACTCATGATGGTAGTGGTGGAGTTAAAATTTTATTTATTCCTATTAGAGTTATTTGTCAAAATACTCTTAATGCTGCTATTCGTACTAGTAGTAATTATGTTAGTTTTCGACATACCAATAGCGTTCATAATAAGATTTCTGTTGCACAAGAAATACTTGGAATTAGTAAAATTAAATCTGAAGAATTTGGTCAATATTGTAATTTACTTGCTGATATTAAGGTTACTGATGAAGATGTAATCCAATTTATTGGAGAAAATATTCTTACTAAAGATGAAATTCAACGTCTAAAAGATACAGGACATACTATTAAAGATATTGCTTATCGTAGTGGTTTAGCTTTAACGGATAGTAAAATAAGTAGTAGAAAAATGAATGTTATTTCTGATACTTATAGTTATTATTTTGATGGTCCAGGTCAAAGAGATATTCTTGGTACAGCTTGGGGTGCAGTTAATGCTATTAGTGGATATTATTCTAATATAGATAATATTGAAGGTACTAAGCGATTTGATAGTATTTGTTATGGTGATAAATCAAGAAAAATAGAAAATGCTTTTGCACTTGCAGAAGCTCTTTAATTTAATAATTTAATTATATATGGAAGTAAAAGTATTTAAACTAAAAGAGATTAAACTTCTTAGTGGAGATGTTGTAGATGTAGAACAGTATTGTAATGTTCAACCTATTTTACCTGCTTATGGTAAAGAAGGTGATGCTTGTATGGATGTTTATCCTATTCATTATGAATATGATAGAGATAAAGATAGACATATTTATCATACAGGTTTAGCGTTTAATATTGGAGATGATGCTAATGGTGAACCTAATGAAATGTCTTTACGTCCTAGAAGTAACCTTACTAAATCTGATTTTTATATGCCTAATGCTCCTGGTACTTTAGACTATAAAAACTAATACATTTGGAATAATAGTATTCTTATTATATTTGTAGTTGTATTTTAATTAATAAACCTATTTATATTAAACCTAGTAGACTTGAACGAAGTAAAACAAAATTGATAAAAATGGTCTTAATAATAATATTAATAATTTAATACTTCTTACTCGTTCTGAACATACTTCTATTCATAATAATGAAAAAACTATTATTCGTGATGTAAATGGAAAAATTAAAACTGTAGTCTTTAAACAGGGTGAATTGCTGGAAACTCATAATGACAATGACAATCAGCAGCCAAGTATTAGCAGTAATGCTTTTAAAGGTTCAACGACTAACAGCCGAATCCAAACAGATAATGCTGAGGATAGTAATGCTGACACGAGTGCCCTGCCTAGTATTAATACTAGTGATGATATAGTCTGAACTACACATATATGTCATATTTAAAATAAAAGTGTAGAACATAAGGATAAAGAGCCTTATGGGTAACATCCACGAATGGGTTATCGTGGAGAACTTCTTATTATTTTTAAGAATCGTACTTCTAGAGATTTAGTTCATGCTGTATCTACTCTTGCTGAAATAGTTGATAAGTTGAGAGAACATATGCATTTACCTGATAGTATGGTTGGTAATGCTAGACTTAAACTTAATAATGTTAGAACTACAGTTACTAATATTCTTGGTAAAATTTCTACTCCACCATATAATTGTGATGGTAAAGATAGATGTTGTCAACTTATTATTAATAGTGCTCAAAGAATTACTTGGAAAGAAGTTAAATCTATTGAAGAATTAGGAGAAAGTGAACGTGGAGACAAAGGATTTGGAGAAGGAACAGGAGGGGCAGCTAAAGCTTAAAGTTGGTGCTCGTTATATTCATAATAAAACGTCTAATGAATATGTTATTGATAATATTACTAAAATGAAACATCCAGATACGGGTAAATGGATACCTGCTGTTATATATCATAAAACTAGCGAATCTGATATTTTATGGTGTAGAAGTGTTGAAAGTTTTAAAAGTCATTTTAGTGATGCTAAAGTTGAAGGAGATGAAGTTTATCTATGAAAAAGTTAATACTATTTTATTTACCTGATTGTAATGTTAGTAAACTCTTTGAAGAAAGGCTTCATAAAGCTCTTGCTCTACCTGAGTTTGCCGGTAGGTTTAATCTTATTAGATATAATCTATATACTGATACCGGTAGACAAGAAGCTCGTAGTGCTGGTATTAGTGATGCTCCTACTGCTTATTGTAATGGTGATATTTTACGTGGTGTGCAAAGCGATTACACTATTAGAAAATATCTTCGCAAGCTGCTAGGAAAGTCATAGATATGATTCTTTTGCCCTACATTGAATTTTAATTGTTATTGTGATTAATCTATCACGATATGATTATCATTCAATGTGGGGCTTTAAAATAGCTAATTTTATAAATTCTCATTATATTATACGAATACTATGGTTAAAATTGAATTTTATTATAAAAGTGCTGATAAAGATAAAACAGAAGCTATGCGAGAAGCTATTGATATAGCTTTATTTGGTACTAATGTTCAATGTAATTTTAAAAATCTTCCTGACCATCTTATTCTTGAAGATATGATACTTGAAAAGGCTGTTACCGGTAAGAATATTACTGAATATCCTACTTGTATTATATATAGAGATGATACAGAATATAAACGATATAGTAATTCTGTTACTTGGGAAGAACTTCGTAATGATATTAATTATCTTACTGGAGATGAACCTACAAGACAAACAAATAATATATTTGTTGAAGCGTTTATTGATGAACATGATTGTATAACTCGTGCTAAATGTGCCGATGCTATTGCTTGGATGTGGAAATATCAAAATACTAAAGTAGAATATATTCAAACTAATGTTGATAATCCGAATAAATTTGCTGTTGTAATTAAAGATAGTTGGAGAACTTATGCTACTTATGTATATTCTGATAGTCTTACTACTGAAATGATTAAGAATACTCTTCTTAGAGTTCCTAATACTATTAAAGAAGCTGTTAAAAATAATGCTATTGTGCTATGATACATATTGATTGTTTTACTAGAGATGGCTGTGACGCTTGTAAAATAATAATTAAAAATATAACTGATGCTATTAATGAAGCTAATTGCGATATTACTTTAAATATTAGAAATACAAATCTTGATGATATTCTAAGAAAAGAAATTAATAAATTTCCTACTACTGTTATAATTAAAGTCGATAATGATTATAAAAGAAAAGAATTAGCTAGACTTGAAGGAAGTTTTTCTAGTGATTATATTAAAGATATTATTAATAAACTTGAAAAAGAATAAGCTATGAAGTTAAAGAACTTATAGAAACACTTAAAACTTGTGATGAAAACGCTAATGTTGTTATTGAACAATGGGATGGTGATACATTTGGTATTGGAGAAGTAAATGATTATAATAGTAATATTGGTGAAGTTATAATAGTTGTAGATTAAATTTTAAAATTATGGCTAAATTTATTGGAGTTAAAATGATTGAAGCTACTCCTATGAGAGCTTCTATGGCTTTGAGTGCAGGTTATAAAATTGGTAATGCTCGTCCAGATGATATGGGTTATGAAGTAACTTATCCAGATGGATATAAATCTTGGAGTCCTGCTAAAGAGTTTGAGAAAGCTTATTATAAACTTGAAGATCCTGCTGGAGATATTCTTAGAAAAGATGACATTAAGAGATTTATTAAAGGTATTGAAAATGTAAAAGTTGGTACTAAAACAACTAATACTACTCTTACTTGTCTTACTGGATTTGAAGTTAATGGTCAAGCAGCTTGTGTAAAACCTGAAAACTTTGATTTAAATGTTGGTTCTAATTATGCTCAAATTAAAGCTGAAGATAAAATTTGGGAAGGTCTTGGATTTGTTCTTCAATGGGCTAAGTACGGGCTAAAGAAGTAAATAGTATTAATGCTAATGGTTTATATGTTATACTTAAAGCTGGCTCTAATAGAGCTGGCTTTATTAAATTTGATGATTAGCTTGGAACCGCTACGAGTGCTACGCACTCTTCGCTATACTCCCCGTAGAGGATGGAATGGTAGTTGTGCTAGTAATATTAGTATAGTTATTAATAATAATGATTATATTGATTGAATGAATACTAGTCTATGCCATCCTCTACGGGGAGTTGAGCGTAGCGAAGCGGAGCGTTCTACTAATCCTTAAACTTATAGTCGTTGGCATGACTGAAACCTCGGTAGCTAAGCTAGTCTTACTACTGGGGTTTATTTTTATCTTATTATTAAACTTAAATATATTATAATTATGGTTGCATTTATTGTTCTTCTTGGTATTATATTTGGTGGTGTTAAACTATTAGCTGTTGCTAATAATATTAGCGATAATGAAGCTATGGATAAATATAGCGGAAAACTATTTGTTATTGGTATTATAATTTTTGCTATTCTTATGTATGTTATTGGTAATAATGATGATGGTTTTAATTAAGATATTGCTAATGGACAAGCTTCTTATCGTATATATCTTAGATAGGGTTAACATTTTTTGTTGTTGATAATCAAGTAGTTATAAAAATATTTACTGCCCTTTAGAGGCATATTTAACATAATTTTTATGAGAAACTATGCTCCATATAGGCATGTTTTTTGTACATCTGTTGAAGTTAAAAGTAAATATAATGTTGAATTTAAAAATGATTTTATGGCTACTTATCGTTTTAATACTAAACTTATTAAAAAGTTTGTTGATGCTCAAAAAGAACGTATTGCTGAAGTTGCTAGTAATATAGCTCCAACTGTTTATGATACTAACAAAACAGTTGAGGTTATGGATACTATGCAAGTTATTTCTATTACTAATACTACTTATAATATTAATAAGTTAGGTATTAAAGGTAGAGATTATGTAGGAGTTGCAATGGAAATTCTTGATAAAGAACGTTATTTTAATGAAGCTACTCTACATTTATTTAATTATATATGTAGAAATTTAGCTTATATGAGTAATGTTATTGAATTTACTGAAAGTGCTATAACTGAATATTATGGAATTAAATCACATACATTTTATAAAGCACTTCAAACTCTTTATACAGCAAATGTTATTAAACCTACTACTCGTAAATCTGTTTATATAGTTAATCATAATTATATATTTAGAGGTAATTATACAGAGTTTATCCAATTATATAAAGAAATGTATAGTGATAAAGATGTTATTGTTAATGAGGATGGTAAAATAGTTCTTGATTATTAAGTTAGTATTATTAAAAGAAATAGGGCTTGTCTAGGTAGAAATACCATAGGCAAGCCCTTATTTTTTACTAGGTTCAAGTCCAGCTTATTCAAATATATCTTTAGCTATATCTTTATAAGGTATAATACTAAGTATATTTTCATCAACTTTATAATAACTATTATTATTAGGTAAATCAAGAACTCGATTAATACTACGAACAACAGGTATATTACGAATAGCCATAACTTCAAACTTATTCATACCTTTATATCTACCAGTAGTATATTCCTCAGTAAAATCTTCTTCAATAAGGAATCTAGCAGCCATAGCAGTAGTACCAAGTAAGTCATTAATAGTTTGTTCAATAGCAACAGGACTAGACCATAGTTTTTTACCTTCAGCATAAGCACCAAATGGAGTAAATGAAGCAGCTTCAGAAGCAAGACGGTCAGCGTGATAAAGCATAAGATTATATATAATACTTTCATCATCATCTCCTCCCATACCAGTTATAGCAATTGCTCCAATAACAGCAGCACCTACATAAAGTAAATCACCTAAATTACGTCTAATATTTGCTTTTTCATGTTCAGGAAGAAGTTCATAATTAAGTTTAAAATTAACAGCAAATGAAAGTAAATTCTTACCATAAGTTTGGAATGCTTTAAGAACATCACTTACATTATTAATTTCTCCTATGTTAGTTTCTTTAAATGGAATAGTTAAATAATCATAAAGACTAGTATAACTACCTTTTTCAATAGTACCTAGAGTTTCATTGTAATAGCCATTCCAACGATAACGTTTCTTAAAACCGGGATAAAGATGTTTATGATATTGCATAACTATACCACCCAACCAATGTTGTTCAATATTAGCAGAACCAAGTTTATCATAAACACCATGAACTTTCTTATTTACTTCACGAACTTTATCAATAAATTTAGCATATTCTTTAAGAGTAAGTTTACTATCAGATTTTATTTGAGCAATTCCATCTTTAAGTTCAAATTGATTATAAATATCTGGAAGTTCAGCAAACTCTTTATCAATATTCTTAATAAGTTCTTTACGTTTAGCAATATATTCTCTTTGTTGTTCTTCATTAAGATAAGTCTTGACAAAATCAAATATAGGATTAGCTTTAAATAAATTATATTTAGCTCGTTTTTTATTATCAGCTTTAGCATCATCCATAAACTTATTGAATTGTTCAAGTAGAGCTTGGTTCTCTCCTCCACGGGGAGTATTTATTACAGACATAAGAGCATCTTGTTCAGTTTTACGATGATACATTTCTTTACTCATTATATCATAACCACCTCTACCATTATCAATAAGTCTATGAGATTTAAGCATAGCAAATAGCATAACATTTTGCATATAATGTTCACCAACAGATTGAGGACTAAATAGTAATCCACGAACTCTACGAATATTTTCTCTAAGACCTTCAGCAGTACTAACTTCAGTTACTCTATCAAAATCAACTACATGACTAAGTTTAATAATAGCATCTTGAAGTGTACTACTATTTTCACTATACATATTAGCCATATAACTAACAGTTCCTTTAATCCATTCAGATTTACCAGCTTCCCAATCTTTAAGATTAATATATTCACCAGCAGCTCGCTCCATAAATATATTACTAGAACCAGTAAGAACGTTAGCAATACCACCAGTAATATTCATCATCATATATTTACTGCCAGCAATATTTTGAGCAAGAGAACCAAGTTTAACTAGATTAGGAGTTTTATTATCCTTATATTGTTCAAATACAAGACGACGTATAAAACTTCTAAGATGTTCACTAGTTCTAGTTTGTTTTTCTTGCTTATATTCAATTTCACCACCAGCACTGGCTTCTCTATTTTCAGTTATATTACCTTTATAATTTATATCATAAGCAGTATTACTAGTAATAATTTGGTCAGCAGTATAAAGAAGATTTTTAACTGTTTTAACAGCATTATATCTATTACTTTCAATTAAGAAACTATTAAATACTTCTTCCCAATTACGATTAAGAATATCATTATGAATTTTATTATTCTTTTCAATAATCTCATCTCTAGCTTTAATAGCAGCAGCTTTACGTTTACTAAATTCTTCATCACTTTCATTAGGTTCTTTAAATTTAGGTATAGTAGGTAACTGTTGAGTATCTTTATTAACTAATTGAATTAATCTAGGATTAGGAATATCATAATCTTTATCAAAAGTTAAATCTTCATTATTTCTCCAACTAGTATTATTAGGAACATTAGCCGTCCAACCAAGAAAACTAAGAGCTTGTTCAAAGTAATCTTTAACAGTCATATCTTTAGATTTAGGTAAAGCTGGAAGATAACCCATATCAACATATCTCTTATTACTATTAGTAAAACAATACTTTTTCATAAGTTCATTTACTTTATTCATAAGTTCAAGTTGATACTCATTAAGACTAGTATAATTAGGATTATCATATCCTGTTCCTACTTTGTACTTATTAACAAAACTACTATATTCTGGATTAACAAGTTCTTCTTTAGGAGTAATATGCATTTGATTAATACGTGGTTCATAATTACCAACAACAGCTGAACCATCATCTTTAATCATTTGCATAGTAGTCCAAATACGAATAGGTTTAATAGTACGAGTATATGGGTCAAAATAATGATTATCTCTATACCATTGTTTATATTCAACACTATCAATACCATATTTGTCAAGAACTTCTCTTTCTTTTATATAGTAATATTGAGTAGTAGTTTCTCTAGTTCTCTTTTGAAGAATATTAATTGCAGCAGTTCTATCAATATCAGTCCATTTATCTAAATCTTTAGGTTTAATAATACCATAAATAGTTCGATTAGGTCTTTCTGCAATAGTTCCATTTTCTTCAACTTGTTCACTAAATACTTCTAGCCATTTATCATAATACTTTTTACCTTTAGCAAAAGCTCTATTTTTATCAAGTTCATATTGCTTCCAATTATAAGTAACATCACATTCACTTTCAATAAATTCAGCAACACGTTTTGCTTTAGCTTTATCAGTACTCTTTTCTCCTCTAGTAATTTCATTAAATACTTCAAAACCAGTTTTAAGTTGTTCTAAATCTTCTTGACTAATATCAGCAGTATTAAGAGTTCTAGTAGCATTATCAAAATATTTTTCAAGTATTTTATTAATAGCTTCTCCTACATTAATTTCTTCTTCGCTCTTAGATTTATTACCTGTAAGATAATTATAGAAATCAGCATGATAAATTCTTAATTCATCTTCAGCAGAACGAATAATACCAACATAAGGCATACCATTACCTTTAGTATATTTATATTTTCTAACTGTTTCAGCTTTTATAAGAGCTATACGTTCTTCAGGTATTTTACGTCCATCAACTACATTAAATTCATCTTTAGCTTGAAATTCTTTGATAGCAAGATTAAGAACGCTATTACCTTTATTAGCATCTTTAAGTTCTTCAAATGCCCAATTTAAATCTTCTATATCTTTAATATCAAGAATATATCTAGTATTCTTACGAATCCATTCTTTAGCTTCACGATATTCAGGAACTTTCATAAGTTCTTCCATACTAATAAGAAGATTACCATTAGCATCACGTTGACTTTCATATTTACTAATAATAGAAAGTTGTTCTTTAAGTTTAGAATCAAATCCTTCTTTAGCTTGCTTATCATAGAACATTTCTTTAACTTTACGAATATTAGTTTGATAAGCACGAAGTCTTTCAGCTACATTTAAATCATGACCAATCTTTTTATTACCATCTTCATCGTAAAGACTAGTAAGACTATCCATTTGAGCATATATACGTCCAAGTTCTTCATCTTGACTTTGTGTAGTAACATTATCAGTAGCTTGGCTTAGAATATCTCGTATTCTACTATTAAGTCTTTTATATTCAGCAAATTCTTTAGGAATACCATCATCTCCTTTTTTAAGACCAAGAAGATTTCTTTCAAGATTTATAATATAAGTAGAATATTCAATAGTAACATTATTACCATCTTCATCTTGAACAGTAATTGGTTTAAGTTGATGAATAGTAGTCATATCAATAAATTTAGCTTTATTAGATAGAGCAATAAGATGTTCAACACTATTTATACCAAATTTTTGTTCAGCTTCAATAGCAGCATCTCTATATTTCTTCATCTTTTCTTCCCAAATAGGATTATTAGGTTGAATTAATCTACCGTCATCATCAATTATACTATCAAGACTAACAGATTTACCAGCTTTAGCAGCTCTAGTCTTAAGCTCTTTAAGATAATTTCTAAAGTCATTAGACTCTTTAATACCATTAAGACGACCTTCTTCAACAGTACCCATTACATCTTTAAGTATATTTTGCAATACAAAGTTACGATTAGCACGAATATCTTGTATCCAATAGTCCATAAGTCCAGTATCTCCATAAGCATCAAATTCTTTCATAAGACCGCTTATATAATTAGGATTGGTAGTACGTAATTGAATCCATCTTTCAAACCAATCTTTTCTAGCAGAATGTACAGTAGTATTAGAATCAACTTGATTAACTAGTTTTTGAATCTTTCTAATATTCTCTTTAGTTTTATCATCAAGATTTGTACTATCAATATCAATTTCGCTAATAAGTTTATATTTATTCTTAAATGTATTAGCACTAAGAATAACATCTAAGAAACGATTTTGAAGTTGTTCATCTTTAAGAACTTTACTAATAACATCTTTATCGTTAATAGGTTTATCAATACCATTAATTTTAATAAAACGATTAATGTCGTTAAGAATATTATTAGCTTCAACATCTATATAATTAGCTATAACTGATAATGAAAATTCAGAATTATCAGAAAGACTACTACTATCGAGATAGTTAATTTCAGCATTATTTAGAGCATTAAGAACATTCTGGGCAGCAGATTGTCCATGGCGAACAGCTCTTGAAATAATTAAACTTGCATTTTTAGCAAATCTACCAATAGGAGTTTGGTCATCAACACTACTATATCTATCAGTATTACTAGTAACTCTATCTATTTCATTTTCATTAATTTCAATAAATAGTCCAAGTTTATTATCTTCAATATTAGGATATTTAGCTTTATATTGTTTTAAATCATTATTTAAATTAATAGCAGTAGTTCCATTAATATTAAGATAAAATTTACCATTAATAGTATATATAGTATTATTCTCAAAAGGAGTATTCATAAAAGGTTGGAAATACTCATCAGTAATATACTTACTATATAGTTCAGGAACTTCTTTATACTCTTTATTTACAGCTTCTTTAATATTATCTTTAATACCATCAATAAATTTATCTCGTTTTTCTTGTTGAGTAAGACCTTTATAAAGAAGAACAGCTAACGGTTTATGAATATTATTATTAGCTATAATACTTGGTTCAATGCTATTATAAGTTTCAAATGATTCAAGTCTATCAATAGGATAATAAGCTAAAGTACCATCATAAGTTCCTTTAATATATAAATTTCTATTAATTCTAATAATATTAACAGCATCTCCATTTCTTATTATTCCTATATTATCAAGATTTTCTTGACCATTAAAAGTAATAATACCATTATGTTTTAAATTATAATTAATTTTATTATTAGTAAGTCTTTTAAACGTATAACTAGGACAGTTAAAACTATTATAATTCTTACGAATAAAACCAATTATATCTTCAATATTATCTTTATCAATAAGACCATAACTATTAATACCTTTCATAGCTATATCTCCAATAGCTATTCCATTTTCACTCAATCCTCTAAGGGGAGTATTACTTATAAGTCTACTAATATTTCTAGTTCTAAATTTATGACCTTCAACAATAAAAGCATATTTAACTAAATCAAGAGCAGTAAGTTTAATAAGAGGATTAGGATGATTCCAAGCTCTATCAAACAATCTATGAGCTTCATCATTAGTAATATCACCTTGTATATAATTAATATATTGAATATTTACATTACGACGATTATTTCTTTCATCATTAGCAACTATTTCAATATGTGCAAATACACTTCCATCTTGACTAAAGTTACGTTTAATCCAATCAACTTTTTGAGCAGGAGTAAGTCTAGCAAATACATCAATTTCAGTTTGTATAGGCTCAAATATATTTTTAACTATAACATCATCTGTTTTAATATTAACTAATGTACCACTAACTCGTCCAATTTCTAAAGCTCTAGATTGACCAGTACCATATTCTTTAATAAATTTAGGATGAACAAAATCACCATCAACAATAGTAACAGGTAAATTAAGATAAGAACTACCATTATTACCTACTTCTAGTTTATTAATAAGATAATCTTTATAGTCATTATATAACTTTTCAGTCATTATTCCACCTTTAGTCCATTCTGCTATTCTATATACATAATCAATAAATATAGGATTAGCAGTTTCAAATACTTGTTGAGTAGCTTTAACACTAAGAGCAGTACTCATTTGTAGAAAAGCGGCTAAACTAGGATAACTACTTTTAGATATATCTGATTTAATAAACGCATCTATACCACCACTAATATCAGGAAAGACACTCTCTAATAGCAAGGTTTGACCCCCCGTAGAGGATGGAGCATAAATATTACTATTTTCAATAACAGTTCTAGCATCTCTAAATACTTTATCACTAGCATAAAAACTTTGTTTAGCACCATATTTATCAGCACTAAGAATATTAAGATTATTACTTATATCCTGTCCGATTGAGTTTAACCGATTGAATTGTGCTAGAACATAAAGGTCAAATAAAGCCTGCTGAACCCCATTCATTTCCCCTCTAAGACGAGATTTATATGCGTCTGATGAAAATATAAGGTCAGGTGATGAAAATGCTTCAGAAACGCTTAAATTGAATATTTTCTTGAAAGTTTCACCATAACTTTCATTAATAATATCAATTAGCTTTTTACGTCCAGCAAAATTAACTTTTTCACCAAAACCAAGATTATGAGCAACTTCTCTAATAGCTTCAGTAAGAGGATTTTTAGTACCTTCTGCAAGAACACTATTAGTTTCTTTCCATTTACGAACTAGTATATCAATAGCAGGTTGCCACATAAATCCAATAGCAGTATCATAATTACTTCCAAAGTCAACAATGGTTTTAAAAGCATTAAACGTATAAGTATTTTCATTATGTATAGCTCCCTCTTTCATAACATCAAGAATATGAGCAGTAGTCTGAGAACTATAAGGATTAATCAAATAGCCATCAACATTCTTATCATCTCCAGACCAACCAAAATTCTTATGAGTAATACGAATATGTTTATTACCAATAGTTTCAACATTTTCTTTACCATATCTATTAACAGCTTCTTGCTCACTAATCACATCAGTAGTGTACATAACTTTAATACCTTCACTATGATTAGCTTTAGTAACATTACCAATACTCATAAAAGTATCTCGATTAACACTGATACCTTTAAGTTTAATACCAGAAGTAGCAGCATCAAACCAATCAAGTTGAGTAAAGAAATCACTAGGAGCAACAGTTGTTTTATTAGCACCAACTATTTCTGCATAAGTTTCATTAGCTTCTTTGACATTTTCAAAATTAGAAGTAGTAGTATTTTCTTCAAATGCAGCAGGATTATTAAGTATATCAATAAATGATTGAATAATAGCATTAGTTCTAGCGGCTTGGCTACTTGTATCCTCCACGGGGAGTTTCAAGTATGATTCGTAAGACTTAAGTCCACCATCATTAGCAATTTTTTCAACAACTTTAAGATTACCACTATAACCTTCAAGAGTAGCATTAATAGCATCTTCGCTATTTTTTAAAGAAGCTCTAATATTACCTTGTTTATTATAAGTCTTACCAAGAATTTTACGACTAGCTTTATCTACATTATCTTTAACATAATTAATATATCCTACTTCATTTTTAGTATATCTAGCATGAGTAATTTCAGTTGGAATACCTTTAACAAGATTAAATGTTTTAGACATACCATAAACACTATCAACGTCAAAGTCAGAACCAGTTTGAGTAACCCATTCATCAGGAACAACAACAGTACTACCATAAGCATCTGGAAGAAACTCTTTAACATACATAATACATATAGATTGTTTACCTTCAGTAGGAATACGATAACCAATCATAGTACGTAAGCTATCAGGAACTTGTTCAATATTTAATCCTTTAAGTTTACTACTCCATCTAGGAAGTTTAATTTCAGTATAATAAACAGGAGTGCCATCAACTTCTCCAATCTTTTTATATTGAAGTTTACTATCTGTTTGAGTTTGTTTATCAACTTTAAATCCAAAATCAGATAGCTGAGCAGCATGCCAACCACTAATAAGTTGCCTAGTAATATTAGTATTAAAATAACTATTAGCAATACTTTCAAGTTTACTATTAATATTAGATAAGAATAAAGGAAGATTATTAAATCCAGCACTATCTAAATCGAAAAACTCAAGAAGAGCTTTTTCAACTCCTTGTTGTTGAGCATTTTCTTTAAATCTATCAAAGAATACAAAACGATTAAGATTTTTAATAGTACCATTAGAATTTAAATCAATATGGCCATTATCATCTAATCCAATACCAAGTTCAGCACAAGTTTTTTCAAAACTATTTCTAATATTAGCTACATAATTATTAAATACTTTATCTTTAAGTTCATTAAGTTCAGTTCGATTAGGAAGATTATCAAGCATTTTCTTCATAATCTGAATAGCAGCTTTATTACTAGCATCAACCATATGTTGAGGAACTTCTTGCTGACGATAAAGATAATTATAACTAAATAGTTCAGAATTATCAAATACATTATTATCAAATTCTTTAAGAGCTTCATCAGTTAAAACACCATCATTATTCCAAAGTGTCATTCTGTTATGTTGTGCAACTTTAACAGTTTCAACAGTATTAATTTGATGAATACCTCTATTAGTCATTATATTATAGACTTTTTCAAGTTCTGTTCCTTTAATAAGTTTAGGAATAAGAACAAACTCAGCATTTTTTACTTGTCTAGGAACTTCAATGCCAACAGTAGTATCATAATATAAATCATAATAGAAATTCTTTTGAATTTGAACTTTATTAGCAAATTTAGTCCAATCAATTTTATCTATTGGAGTATCATCTGTAAGACTTTGAATAAGTCCAGCATATTTATCTAATTCACCAGCAGCAGTAATACGACGAATCCATTCTTCAAGAGTAATATAAGATTGAGCATCATTAGCATTAACTCCTCCTTTAAATGGTTCTAGTATTCGTTCTCTATCTTTTTTATCAAGTCCAGCTTTTTTAAGTTGATTATCAAGTCTATCAATAACAACTTTATCAGAAGCTTTAAAAGTATTATAAATAGTAACACCTCTAAATTTATCTTGAAGAATTACTTTTTTACGTTTAGTAACTCCATTAACAGTATAAGGAACAGTAACAGCATTACCTTTAATTGTTACATCATACAAATTAGTAGCTATATCTAAATCATTTTTAGTAAAGTCTGTATTACCAAAAGGATTACCACTAGCTTGTACTTCTTTAATACGTTTTAGAATAGCTTGACCATTCTTATAAAAACTTTGGTCACCACCATACATATCGTACATACTATCTCTAACAAGATAATCATTAACTAGAAATTCAGCTAAAGATTCATTATTAATCCTATCATCAATAAATGTACCATATTTATTTTTAAGTTCTTTATAACCATTAGTTATATATTCATTTAACCAATCAGCAACAGCATCTTCAAGAGCAACACGTTGTTCTGCATTAAGAACTACTTGATTATTAATATAGCTAAGTCCATGTGTAGACCCCCCGTAGAGGATGTCAATGGTCTTACCATACCCAATTAGTTCATTAAATGCTCCATTACTATTAGGAGTAATTTTACTAACTAAACGTTTAAAACTAAATACTCTACCAGCTAAAACTTTGTGTCCATCTTTAGTAGTAAATACATTACCTTTTCCATCTTTATGGTATTGATTATAAAAATGTTCAGGTTTATTATTATAAGTATCACTAAATTCAAAATCTCCATTAGTTAAAATAGGATTACCATTAGCATTAGTCTTAAACATTACATTAACAGCTTGAGCCATATTAGTAAGTTCTTGAATAACTATATTATAATACTGTTTAAATAATGGATGTTCTTTATTTATAATTTTAGTTCCATCTTCTAGTTGACTACGTAATCCAGCAAGACTATATCTAGGAGCAGTAATAGTAAAGTTTTTAGGAGCATCACTAGGTATGGGAAGTAAATAATTAGCAGTAGGAGTTTCAGAATTATTAATATCAGTCATAAATAATCCCATAGCAGTAATTAAATAATCACCGTCACTCATACTACGATATAAGTCATTATTGTTATTATCTAATTCACTAATACCATTAAGAAGAAAAGTTTTAAACATACTACGAGCATATTCAGTAAGTTTAGGAGTTCCATTTCCAACTCTTCTAAATAGTCCATAATTAATTATATTACCATTAGTATCTCGATGTTCAAGAAGTAAATTACTATAATCATATTGATGACTAGCAAACTTTTGTCTAGCATAAGCTTCAGCCATAGCATTTTGTTCTTCAATAGTAGATTTGTCATCATTAATTATTTTAGCAATATTAGTAATAAAACTTCTATTAATAACATCAGAACTTAAATTACCTTCAGGATTACGAGAATTAAGTTCAACAGGAATATAAATAATATCTTTAAAAACATCAGCCATTTGATATATAATAGAAGTATCACCTCTATTAATAAAACTATCAGGCATTTTAGTTCCTTTATCTTTTTTAAGTGCTTCTACATATTTATTATAGTTTTCAACTGTACGATTAATAACATTAGCAAAATTAATAAGATTATTAGCTATAGCTACACGACCAATCTTAGCAATAGCTAAATTAAAACTAGCTTGATTAATATCTGGAAATATTTCTTTAAAAGCATCATATAAATAAAGATTAGCATGAGGAGTATTTTTATATCTATCATATATACGAAACTTTTCACGAGCAGCAGGAACACGATTAGTAATAATATTATTCTTAACATTATTATAAAAAGTATTCTGTAAAATAGTACGTGAATCAGTATTAGGATTAGTTACACGAGCACGAACATAACTATTACCAGCAGAATCAGTTTGAATATAAGTTTCAATTTTAGATATAATAGGTTTATTAAAAACCATCATATATTTATTAGCAAATACTTTATTTTTGCTAAGTAAATCATGTAATTGAATTAAACATTCACAATTTGGAATAGTTTCAGATATACGTTTAAGACTAGCTATAAAATTATCTACATTACTAGTATCAGCACTAGCATATAATATTTTAGATAAATAATTAGCATCGGCAAAAGTAACAACACCTAATTCATTATTAGTATCAAAAGGATAATTTCCATTATCAAGTTGAGAAGCAACAGTAAGTTTAGGTAAACTTGCAAGATGATACTTAATAACTTCTTCTACGTGTTTATTAAAATCTTTAACTTCACCAATACTTAAATTCCAAAGTTGAGTCATTAAATCAATACCGTCATCTATACTATTTTCATCACCTTCAGTAGAAGTTTCATCAAGATAACCGCCTAATTCTTCATAATCAGTAGTTTGATATAATTCATCTCTTTTAATAAGTTTAGCAACATTCTTATTATTAAAAAGAGCTTCATTAAATTCAGTGTTAGTTAATGAACGTAGTAATGCACCATAATTAAAATCTTGAGCATCACCATATTTACGAAGAAATGCACCAAGACCATTAATTTTAGTAGCAGGATTTGGATTATTAATAAAACTATTAAGTTCATTATTTTTAGCTTCATCACTTCCGGCTAATTTCTTAGCACGTTTAAGTCCAGCATTAATAACAGTTTCATTAGTACGTTTTTTAATTTCATTAAAATTTAATGGAGCACCATTATATAGAAAATTAAAACTAAGTTTATTCATAATATCAGCCATATAAGTAATAGCTGTATCTCTAGCTTTAATTGTACTAAACAAACCACGTTCTTCTTTTTCAGCAACAGAAGCTATATCATCCATATTACGAAGTTTAATAGCTCTAGCTTCAAGAAGAGCATTATAAGCTTGTCTTCCAGAAGTTTTAACATTAATACCTTTATCAGCTATAATCTTCTTAAAGATTGGGTCTTCAACCATAGCTATAAGACTATAATAATCAGCATTATTAGAACCATGTTCTTTAATAATAATATTATTAAGATTATTATATCCTACAAGTTTAATATTTCCACAACTCATAAGTTTATATTTAAGTTTAAATTCATTAATAGTAATACCTCTATGACTAATGTAAAGTAAAATTTTATTACATCGTCATAGAGGCTGTTTTCTTTCGTTTCAAGCGACTTTTATATTTGCTCGATTAATTCTACATACAGCTAAAACTGATGCGCCCTGTGTCAAGCAAAGTGGCAAATTCGGGTTGTTGGTCTATTGGTAAACGGCTAATTAATTCAGCCATATTTGACACCACATCATCATCAACACTACTAAACATATTAAGTCCATCATTAAGATTATCATTATTATAATTATAATCTTGACTATTATCTTCATTAGGATTTTCAGTTTGTTCTGTACTAGCAGTTTCTTCTTCAAACTGAAAAGTTTCTTGAATAGCTTCTTGATTACTTTCTTTAGGTATTTTTTTAATAGCTTTATAAGCATCTCTAGCAGCAGCTAATAAACTATCTTCATTAATCTTAATACCTAACATATCAGCAATAACTTCAAGAAGTCTACTAAATAAAGTCTTACGTTTATTAACTTTTCCATTATCATATTTAATTTCATTAAGTGCAGTCATAAGAGCATTACTAGTAATACTTTCAACTAGAAATTCTTCAAGAGCTTCACTTGTATTAAAGTTCTCAAACAGATAAGGTTTAAGTCTTTCTTTAGTAGAATCATCTTGAGTATCAATCCAAGCTTTAAATTTATCATATATAGGTTTAACTAAAGCAAGAGCTTGTTCAGTATTATATTTAGTATAAAGTTGTCTATGTAAACTTTCATGAAGTATAATATTAACAACTCGATAAACTCTTTGACCAGCAATAGCAGAACGATTAAGTTCAATTGTATCAGTATCACGATGATAAACAGCATTAACTTGATTACCATTATTATCAGTAATACTATCTACAACATGAATATTTTTAGGTAATATACCAATCTTTTGAAGAGCATTAATATAATCAATAGCAGTTTGGTCATTAGCAAAATACTTTTTAAGTCCATGAGTTAAATTCTTAGCTGTTATAGCAGATTCAAAAGCATTAAAATTAATAGCATTAAGAGTATCATCTAACATGAACTCTGATAGCTGTTCAGGTATTGCTCCATCCTCCACGGGGGGTCTACCCTCAAGTTCATAAGTAATATCGAGTTTAGAATGAATATCTATTTGCCAATTACCAGCAGTTTCGTCAGTATTCGTATTAGCTAGTTTAGTTCGAACTAAACCATTACTAATAATAAAATCTTGATAACTATTATAACTATAAATTTTACCATCAATATTTATAATAGTTTTACCATTTTCACGATAAATATATTTATTAGTTTTATCATTAGTTTTTATACTATCATTAATAAAATCTTTACTAATAGCAAATTGGGCATAGTTAAACATTTCATCAATAACAGGACGAAGAGCATTATCTAATTCATCAATAGTACTAGCATTAATACCATAACTTTTTCCTATTTTAAAAGCACTATTAACAACATAAGGAGAATTAATAATAATATTACGTTTATAATTACCAGCATCAGAATTAATAGTAAAAGCATAATCCTTACCATTAAAATGTGCACCTTTAACATAAAAGCCTATATTAGTAGGATTAATACTAATTTGAAGTCCAGTATTTCTATCTCCGTTAATAAGTTTATTATTTCCAAATATATCTCCAAGACTTTGTTTAAGTTCACCAAAACTTATTTTTCCACTAATATAATCTCTACAAAGATTATTAACTTCATTCTTAATAGAATTAATAATACGTCGAGCATCACCTTTAAGTAGATTACTATTTAATGGAACTTGTTTACAAAAAGCATATAGAGAAGTACCATCACTACTTGGAATACTAATAACAGGCATACCATTAGTAGTAAGATTTTCAATAATAGTAGGTTTACTTTCTCCATTAAGATATACTTGACCTTGTACAACTACACCAAGTTTATTAACATCTTCATTATAATTAACTACTGTTTCTTGTACATCATTCCATTCGCCATTAGCATCATCAATAGTATTAAGAACTCCATATTTAACATTAACAGCTCTAATCTTACCTTTAAAATCACCTTTTACTATTGTAATAGCTTGGTCATAACTATTAAGAAGATTATTAAACCAACGATTAATACTAGCTTCATGACTATTTTCATAAGGCTGATTAAATATGTATTTAGTAAGATTAACAAGATGTCCAGCTAAATCAAAACTTGCAATAGGAATAGTAAAATCTCTAACTATATCAGGATATTTAGTTTCAAGTTCTTTAAATAGATTAACAAGTTCTTCTTGTGTAACTTCTTCTTTAACAGCAAGTTCATATAAATGACCAATAAATTCTTCGTCAAATCTATTACCATCAAGAATACTAATTAAAGCGTCTTTAAGTGGAGAAATAACTTGACCATTTTCAGTATGAATATTATATTTCCAACCTTGATTAACCATATCATAATTACCAAATTTATCAATATTTGGAACTCCTATATAACCAATAATTGTACCATTAGCAAGTATATTAATACGTCTAAGCTTACTATCATATTCAGTTTCTAGATAATCACCTTGTTTAATAGAAGTAAATGCTTTAACATTTTCATTCTCTACTATATACTTAAGATTAACATTATTAGTATGTTCAACTTGAAGTCTTTCAAGACGTTCTTTAGCAATACCATCTACATATTGAACAAATTGTCTAGCGTTAAGTTTTTTAATAGTTGATTCATCAGTAGCACGATATTTACCTTGATTATTAGTACTAGCATAAAGATAATTTTTTATTTGATTAAACAAGTAATTTTTAATAATTTTATTACCCGTAACACTATCTATATATTCAACTAATTGACCAATACTAAGATATACTTTACCATTAACAATTTTACCTCTAGTATTACCTTCACTATCAACACTATTAGCAAAATCATCCATAATAGCTTCTATATTACGTTCATTACCTGTAACAGTAGCATAAGTAGCATTAAGTAATAAACGTCTAGTACTATCATCTTGAACAGAACTATATAAACTACCTCCTGTAAGACCATCAATAATATTATTAACTATATCACTAGCTTCTGTTTGTTCAAATCCAGCTTGACTAAGTTTATCAATAATAGATTGTCTAGCATTAAGTAAATCACTACTAGTAGATTCATGTCCTAAAGAATCTTCTAAATCAGCTATACTTTCATAAACCAAATCAGTACCTATTTGACCACGTTCGAAATCATCATCTGGAAGAGTATTATTAACTTCAGATTTAGGAGTACTAATAGGTTCTTGAGAAATTGGTTGTTCAGTTTGAGATTGAGGTTGTTCAGTATTAGTAGGCTCACTAGGAACCGCTTCGCTTCGCTCCGCTATACTCCCCGTGGAGGATGGAGATGAGTTAGTATCATCTACATCAGTTTCATTAACTTCATTAACATCAGGATTAACAGGAGCAACTTCTTCCTCTTTAGAAGTATTATTAACATCGTTTTCAATCTCAGCAATCTCACCTAATTGTTCTATTGTATTTTTAAGATGTTCATTACCTTTAGAACTTAAATCAAGTGCAGCATAAGCATCTCGAATAATTTTATCTATATCTGGTTTATTACCATTATTAGCATCTTTAATAACAGAATTAACATAATCTTTTCCATATTGTTTATAAGCATTACGTAAATCGTCCATAGCTTTATTAACAATCTTTTTACGACTACTATCAAAGAAGTTATTAAGATAAGTTATACGAGATTTAATATTATCATCAGATAAATTAAGTTGATTTTTATTAACCTCAACATTAATCTCAGCATTAACAACTTCTGCTAAATCTTTAAATACTTCATTATATTGTTTTTGAAGTTGAATAGCTGATTGAATATCATTTTTATTTTCAATATCAATAGGAGTATAAAGTTTATTAATAGCATCTAATCGTTCATTTAATTGAGCAATACGTTCTTGTTTAACAGAATTATTAATTGCAGCGTTATCTTGAATAGTTTTAATATCTCTTTGAACACTATTAATAATATGTTGATAAATACCATTCTTAGCAGAAGTAATATCAACATCTTCAATATGATTATTTGTAATATCTTGATTTAAAACATCATTAGCCCAATTAAGAAGATTATTATAATTTTCTTGACGATTACGAGCATGAACCATTTGGGTAGCTATAATACGACCAACTTCAAATCCGCCACCAAGTCTATTAACTTTATTTAAAGTAGTATTATATTCATTTTTAAGATTATTAATTTCAGTTTTAAATCTATTAATAAGTTCATTACTATCTTGTTGTTGTAATCCAAGTTTATTAGTAATACTATCATTAAATTCTTTACTATTAATAGAACTTTCAAGAAGTCCTAAATTACCAGCGTTCATAGAATTAATAATAATATTATCCATATATTCTTTTTCAGCTATATTACGAAGTTCTTCTTCAGTACCAGTAATAATATCTGGATTAACCTGTTGACCATTTTCATCAGTAATAGTTATAAATGGATTTTTACCATTAGCAATACTATTAAGTCTTTCTTGATATGCTTGAAAAGTAGCAGTACGGCCAAGAATTTCGTTTTCTCTTTGTTTTTCAGCAGAAGTCCAATCTTTATCAAGACGTTTATTAATAAGCTCTCCAGCTTTATTCATAACACTACTAAAAGTAACACCACCAAGAGCACCCCAAAATGCTTGTTCCCATAACATTGGGTCTTGAAGATAATCTTTAATAGTTTGTTGAGGAATATCTTTATCAAATACTTTTTTACCATTATATAAACCATCTTGACTAGCTATATAATTAATAGCTTCTTCAACTCCTTCTGTCCATTCAGCTCTAACACCATGAAGAATATCATCGCCTACATCTTTTAATGTACTAGTAATTGCTTGTTTAGTCGTTTTATTACTTAAAGCGTTAGTAATTGCAGCAGCATCATCAATATTACTATTAAATGCAGTATTTAAATTTCTAAGTCTAGAACTAGTTGTATTACCACTTAAAGCATTTTTCCATAAGTTTTTTAAACTATAAACTTGCCATACATCAAAAAGAACATTAGCCCAATCTTCTGCAAAAGTAATATCAGCACTATTTTTAGCAATATCTTTAGCTACTTCTTCATCAGACATATCTTTATATTTAGGATTATTATTATAAAACTCTTCTCTTTGTTTATCATTCATATTAGCAAGTTGAGTTTTAGAATAATCTTCAATATCATTATAAGTTTGTCTAGCTTCTTGATAATTTTCAAGATAACGAGAAGGAACTCCAATAGCAGCAGCCTCTGCTATTCTACCAGTAATGGCTCTACTCTTTTGAGTCATATTAATAGCATTAGCCATTTTATTAGCTAATTTATTAAACTTTATACCTTTACCTAATAAAGAAACACCTTTAGCAAGACCAGTACTAGGAACCATAAGAGTTAAAGAACTAGCTATACTAGGAACGTTACTAGCCCACCAAGCAAAATCTCCAATATCAAAAGCAGCATTAGGATTTTCTCTATATATAGCTAAACGCTCATTAATAGATTTTTTTAAAGATTCAAGTTCAGAACTTATTTCAGATTGATAATCATTAGGGCTATTACTAACCATATTATAGAAAGCATCAGCTAAATCTGCAAAACCAATAGCTGTACCAACAGTAATCTCATTACCAATCTGTCCAATCATTCTTAATCCTTGTTCCCAATTACTTTGATTAACAGCACGTTCTTTATCAAGTTTTTCTGGGTCATCAACAGGATTAACATAAACATCATAAGGAGCATATTTATCTATATCATATTGATTAAGATTATATGATTGTCCAGCAATACGACTAAATAAATGACTACGACCCCGGTCACTAATAGAAGTGCCGGGGTTGTAATCAACTAAAGTAGGAGGCTGTATAGCCCCCTTTTTAGTTTTAGGATTATATTCAGGATTAGGTGTTTTATTACCACCTTGTAGAAACTTTAATACATCCATATTAATATAGATTATTAGTTAATTCATTATAGTAATATTGAATAACATAAGGGTCTGAACTGCCACTGAGTTGGGCAAGTTTAGTAGCAACATTTTGTTGAATAGCCTTAACAGCATTTTCATCTACTGCCATACCAGCTTTAACAGCAGTTACAGTTTGTTCCCATTGAGATAAATTATCTACAATATCAACAGCATTTTCTTTACTTACTAAACCAATAGTTTGATTATTAGTAGAATTAATTAAATTAAAACCTCCACCATTAGGTACTAATTTAAATTTATCAATTCCAGTAAATGCAGCATTATTAGTAAGAGAAATAGGTCTATTAGCATTATAATAATTTTCTACTTTACCAGCAGCTCTCCAACTAGTATCTTGATTCCAAGATTGAATAATAGAACTATCAATAGCACCACTACCTACAAGTAAAGTAATAGGTTCTCTTTTAAGTTTACCTTCTGTATCATAGTAACCTGCAATATTAATTTGAACTCCAACATCACCAGTTTTTGGGTCACGAACAATAGTAGGAGTAATTTCATTTTCTTTAGCGCTTCTAAGATAAGCTGTATAAGCTTTTCTATCCTCAGAAGTCATAGGTTCAAATATTCCATTTTCACTAGTAATATAAGCTTCTCCTTGAGTTAAATCAATACCGCTACGAATAGCCATCATAGCTTGTTCTTCTTTATTCTTTTTATAAGCTGAAAGTTTACTAGCTTCTTCAGGATTAGCGTTCATCATAAAATTAATTTCAGCTAATTCTGGAGTTAAAGCACTAATACCAATAGTAGAAGAAGTTATTTGACCACCATCAAGAACAGCATCATTTTTAGATTTAAGAGAATCAACATAATTAATCAAACCAATATAAGGTTCTTTATTACCTGTTGGTAACACACTATGATGTTCTTCACCATTAGAATCAACTCTAACAAATTTATCACCATAACCAAAAAATCTAGTCTTAGCAGAATTAAGAAAAGCATTTAAAAGATTCCTAGTATCTTCAGCTTCTTTAACAGCTTTACCAAAACTATAAATAGATTTATGATAATCTTTAGGTAATTCAGCATATCTATAACCATTACCATCAGAACCAAATCTTATTCCAAGACTAGTTGCTTTTTTCTCTCCACCAATAGCATTAATAAATGAGTTATAAACATCATCGTTATTAAAGTATTGTCTAATAGCAGAACTATCTCCAAATATCTGATTAACATATTTACTATATGTATGAGAATATTTATTAGAAGGTAAATCGCTTAAACTAATTATAGCATTGTATGTATCAAATCCAAATTTATCATCATCACTTTTACCAACTTTAAGACTATTAATATATTCTTGATTATCAATAATATCATTGAGATAACTAAGAGCATAGGCTCTATCAGATGGATTAGTAATATTAGTCATAATACTAGTTCTAATATCATCTGGATTAGCAGTGCTTAAATTAATATTAATATCAGGATTATATTTACTAAGCAATCCAGCTATTGATTGTCTATTACTAGTAATTTCAGCTTGAGCTTTAGCAGGCATAAAATTATCAATACGAACAGGAGTACCTTTATAAGTTAGATTATCAATAGCTTGTTTTCTTTGAGTTGTACTTCCTAGTCCAGCTTGTTTAGCTAAAGCTAATTGAGCTTTCCATGCTTCACCATAAGTAGTATTACTATTTTGATTATAAAAAGTTGCAGCATTATAGAAAGGATCAATACGTTTAGCAAGATACTGTTCAGGAGTAAGCAGAATACCATTTTTATCTGTTATATCAGGATTACTACCATTTTGGTCATATTTCCATTTAGCAATCTTATAATCTTGTTCAAGACTAGCTTTAGCACCAGGAGTGTTTTCAATAACAGCTTTAACGGCTTCAGCAAGTTTAGCTTTACTTAATCTTTGCCAATCACCTTTAGTATGAGAATAAATCTCTCCTGTAACAGATTTAGTAATATCATCAGTAACTTTTCCATTAGCATCAAGCCATCTTGTTTGACTACCACCACCTTGTTCTTTAGCAGCCCATTGAAGTGCTTGATTAAGTATTTGATTCATAGGAATTTCAGAAACTTCTTTATCAATAGGAGTCCATTTACTTCCACCAATAACATTACCATTCTTATCAGTTATATCTTGATAATTATATTTATTAACTGTACGATAATAATTCTTATAATCTTCAGATAAATCAGTACGTTTATCAAGATTATTCATATAAGCTTTATAATCTTGTTGAGCACGTAAACGACCAATCATTCCGGGACTTGAAGTTATATCTCCATAAGTTCCAACTATATCATCAAGACTAGAATAAGCATTACCATATTGCATATTTTCAGTAAGAGCATTACGAACTTTATTAAGTTGTTCTTGACGCCAAGCATCTTCAGCTTCATTTAAATCTAATTGAGCAAGTTGAGCATCAATTTGAGATTTAGTTTGAATAGCTTGTTGATGACCTTGTTCAAGAGTATTATAAGTTCTAGCTAAGACATTTAAGTCAATAGGATTAACTTGTTGTCTAAAAGTAGGAGTATAAAAATTTATCGGCATGATTGTTTTCCTCCAAGTTTTCTACGTTTACGAATAATAAATTCATCATAATCAACTCCAGCATCCCGCATAATTCTATCATCTACATTAGGAGCAGATGCTCTCATCGCACCAATGGTATTATTTAAAGCTTTACGATTTTCATATCTACTAATCATATCTTGAATACCAGCATTAATACCACTAAATAAATTATTAATATTAGTTACTTTAGCTTCTCTAATACCATTATCAAATGCTGCTTTTCTATCTATATATTGATTGTATTGTTGAGCATTAAATTGACGAACACTTTGCTGATTACGTCTATCTTGATTAATAAGATTAGTTTCTATATTTTCTTTATTACCATAAAGTTCATTAGCAGCTTGACCAGCAGCATTACGAACTCTTTGTTTACGAGCTAAACCTACACGACTACTAGCAGTATTAGAATCAATATCGCGATAAGCTTCAAATTTATCTTCTCTAATTCTATCAAGTTGAGGATTAATATTATATTTAGTTTTAAGTTTATTAGCACTAACAAGAGTAGGTTTTCCAGGACCTCTCATTTTATTAATAGCTCGTTTACTTGCAAAATAACTAGCTAATCCTCCTGCAATATTACTACCAAGACCTATCCAATCAGCAGTAGTAATGTTTTTAAATTTACCTTGACCTTTACCATCAGATTGACTAGATTGTTTAGCAGGAGCACTAGTAGAAACAGGTAAAGTAGTAGGAATATTAGCTTCTATAGTAGGAAGATTACGATTATAAGTAGCAGTAGGAGGAGTTTTAGTAGAACTAGATTGAACTGATTGACTTGACTTATTCCTTCCCCTACGGGGGGTATTCCCTTTAAATTTAGTAGCAGGCAAATTTGGAATATTAATATTATCAACAGTTATATTTTTATTATTACCATGACTCCAACCAGCTCTAATAAGATCACTAGTAATAGCAGGTCCATCATCAAATAAAGGAAGTTTACGTTCTGCATAATATTGAGGACGAGCATTTTCTAAAGCATTTTTTCCACTTCTTGTTTGATTATAAAAGTCATTAGTTCCATAATTTATTTCTCCAGATTTACCATTAATCCAAGATTTAAAATAAACTCTTCCATCATATCCTCTAGTATAATTACTTCTATCTGATTTAAGATTAAGTTTTCTATCTTCTTCTATAAGTTTTTCTATATATTCTTCACCTTTAGGGATATTAGAAGCAGGTAAATTTCTTAATGGAATATTAACATTAATACTATCTTGATTAGGCATATTAACAGCAAGACTATATCTTCCAGGTTCATTAGTACGATGTATATCAGTAACTTTATAACCAGTAGGAGCTATAATATTTCTAGTACTATTACGTAAATCAGTTAAATATCTAATCTTATTAATTTGTCTATCAGACCAAAGTCTGTCAGCTTTTAAACTATCAGGATTAGTTCTTCTTCCACCATCTCTAAGTTTATCGTGTCGACCCCCCGTAGAGGATGGAGAATGAAGCAATCCATTCTTAACATTACCACTAATACTAACAATTAATCCATTACTACCTTTCTTTCTAAGTTCAGGATATTTATTATAAACTTTAGCTTTAACATCACTTCTACCATGTAATCCAGCTAATCTTAAAGCATCAATAGCATCAGCTTTAGTAGGAATAGGATAACTTCTATGTCCTCCAGCAAAATCTTTTTTAGCTACACTAAGATAAGGTTTCTTTTTAGAACCATAATCTTTATCTCTACTTAAACCACCCATAGCTTTTATAGTACCATCATCATTAATTTTATTTCTATCTTTAAAATCTTCTTGAGCTTTAAATACTTTATTAGGATTAGCTCCACCCATAACTAATTTAGCAGGACTAACTCCGTTAATAATAGGTTGTGCAGAATAAACTTTAAGTTCATTACCATTAGTTTCAACAACTTCACCGTCTTCTACTTCAATACCAGTTTTATCACTAGGACCAATATCAATACCACCTTGACTATGTTTTCTTCCATTCATATAAAAGAAATTATTACCAAGAGGTTGAGCAATACCACCAGCAACTACATTTGGTATTTTACCACCAACAGCATATTGCTTTTGAGGAAGCTTTTTTCCATTACTTCTAGGAATTTGAATAATATTAAATGGAAATGTTGGTCCAAGTTCATCATCACTAGGAAAAGATTCTTTATTAAAATCTTTAACATAATTAATAAGTCTACCAGCAGTATTATTCATTAATTTTTCTCTATTATCTTTAGATACTAAATTGTTTATACCATTATAGAGAAATTCATTACCAAGTCTTATTAAACCAGTAGATTTAGCAACTTTATCATAAGCTCCACCGAGTGGAGGAATACCATTTTGAATAAATCTTCCATTACGAGTAACATTACCTCTAAATGTACTAGGTAAATTACTTATATGAATAACTTTATCTTTTCTAGGCATTTTATATAATATAATGAGAAATTGTAATTTGATTGATTTTAAGGCTCTCTGTCGAACGATAGGTTATCAACTGATTAATAGTTCATACCTATATATAATAATTCAACAGAGAGCAAAAGATTAACGTCTACGACCGCCACAGCGATATGTTTTAAGCCTATCTCGATATACTGATTGAGGCATAACAGATGGCTGAACATTACCATTAGTAATCCATTCAGGACGTTCAAGACCAGTTTTAGGAGCACTATAACTAGCTTGGTCAGCTTGTTTAACTTGAATTGGTTGTTGTCCTTTACTGCCAAACATACCACCAATTAAACTTCCAGCAGCACCAATAGCAGCACCAATCCACGCTTTTCTACGTCCACCACATTTATATTTATTAATAAAACTAGAACGTTGATACATAGTCATTGGATTAGTCATTTTATCAGAAGTAATATTAAGTTGTTGCTGACCGGTTTGAAGTTGTTTACGTTGTTCAGCTTCTTGAGCAATACGTTTATTTTCATTAATTTGTTGATTGGCAGAAATACCTTGACCTATTGCAGTACCTAATTCACCAAGTCCTTGAACTCCTGTAATAGAACTAGCAAGACTACCTAAACCGGGAAGAGCATCAGCAAATTCAGTACCAAAATTAGCTTTACGTCGAACTCTACCACCACATTTAAGAGTAAGCTTATCATTATATTGACCAACATAATCTTGATTAGCATAAGCACTAGTTAAAGCTTGAGCATTTTGTAAAGCATCTTTATGGTCTTGTGCAGCTTGAGCTTCAGCTTGAGCTTTTTCTTGAGCTTTCTTTTGCTTATTACCTTTAATTATACCACCAGCAATACTAGCAGCTGCACCAATAATAGCACCAATAAAAGCTTTTTGTCTTTGTCTATCTCTATACTGTATCATAATTTTCTAAATTGAGTTTGAGCACATTCAAGACTTTCAAATTCAATGCGCTTATTATCTGAATTATTAAATATGAAACGAACTACAAAATAATTACCATATACTCTACGAAGTTTATCACTTACTGTATTAGGATGTTCTTTAATTGCATTACGGAAATAATTAAAGTTATATTGAGTAAGTTCATACCAAGGTTTTTTATACTTATTAAATTCATTAAGTTTATCAATATTAATATTTATATCATCAGTATCATTATCTTCATTAAATATACGAAGTATATCTCCAGCATAAGGATGTTCTCTTAAATCAACAGGATTATTAATATTATCACTATAAATAGGAATATATATCTTACGTACTTTATATTTAATAAATTCAAGAAACTTAATAAGTTCATAAGATTCATTAACCATAATATCAATATAACTATTATGAACTAATATAGGCTCATCACCAACTTCTTGTTTAGATACTAAATATAAACTTCTACTATCATCACCCATGTGAGTATTAAATCTACCATAATTATATTCATTAGTAAATACATGAAGAGGGCAGTTAAGTTTATCATCGTTATGTTCAGTTTGAAAATAACATTTAGTTTTAGTAGACCAAGCATTATTAAAATAATAATCATGTAAACTAATAAAACTACCTATTTTATAATTAAAACTAATAACTTCATTATGCGATTCTATAATAGATTCTTTAGTATTAGGATTAATATTATCATAAGTATAATCAAATTTAATTAGAATACGATTATTAAATTTATCATGAGCAAATCTAACTTTATTAGGATGATATTTATCTAACCATAATTTAATATCTTCATCCATTATTTTAAGTTGACCATCATCAAATTGATAAAGTTTATGAAAATCATCATTATAAAAAATATAACCAAATTCTCCAACTATATATGCTAAATCATCTTGTAGTCCACCATAACCTTTATCACTAGTAAAAACTTCTTTATAATCAACTTCAAAAGCATCAGGTTGATATAATTGAACATTTTCATCTCTAGTTTTAAGTGCAGCACTTATATCAAACATAAACATACTATGTTGAGTATGAACTAAAAGATAATATCCAATTCCAACTAAATTAGTTATACTTCCTTTATTTTCAGTAATATTTTTATAACCTTCAATAGGAAATATTCTCCAAGCGTTAACTTCACTTTCATCTTGAATAACATTACTACGTCTTATAGTTTTATCAAAACGAGTAATATTAATAATATCATTACGATATTGAGTTAACAGTTTAGGAACATATTGGTCAGCATTTCCAATAGGGTCTTTAAATAAATCAACACTATTTTTAGGTTCTACAAATGTACCAAAAGCAACACTTTTCTTGTCAGTATCTTCTTTAATACTAAAAGCTATCTTACTAGGTTCATTATTAAAACATTTACTTTCAAAGAACTTATCATTATAAAGAGGAAATTGAATATAAACATTAAATGGAATATCAAACCAACATGGTTCATTACCACTATAATAATATTGATTATTAGTAGGAGTATATAATTTATAATTACCTTCGTTCATTATAACTCCATTATCATTATAAATAAGAACACCATCATAAGTCATTCTACCATTATATCCATGTTCAATAGAATAAGTTCCACCATTATAACAAACATCGTTAAGTCTTACAAGTTCTTTTTCTTTGCTAGTATAAATATTTTTAGTACAATTAAGAACTGTTGCAAGAAACATAGTTTCAGCATCAAGTAGTAATTCTTTATAATCATCCATTTCAAGAGCAGTTCCTTTTCCAGCTCTACTATCAGTAACACTATCAGCAACTACTAATTTATAATTATTAATAGGTTTATATTCATTTCTGCTAATTACACCTATAACTGGCATATTATAACTATAAGGATAGGTAGTATTAACTACCATATCAACAACATCATGTTTTTCTTTATAAGGTTCGAATTTACATTTACCATCAATACGAATAATATTAAAATCATATTTAATACTATCATCAATATCAAATCGACCACTATATAGATAACATTTATCACTAGTAAAATTATTAGCTACAAAACCCGGTTTTATACCCCAACTACCATTTTGCCAAGTAACATTACTAGCTATATTACAATAATCTTTTCTAGTTAATAATCCAGTATATCTAGTAATAGGTTCAACTTTTTCATAACTAATAAACCATCCAACATAACCTAATTCTTTAATTTGATTCCATAAAGTAGTATCAATATTAGCACGAATATAAAACTTATTAAAAGTATTATTCATATTATACACAAAATCTCTAGTATGTTCACCGCCAACAACTTCAGAATCAAATATTAAATCAGGTATTCTAAATAGTTCATCGCCATTAATATTTTCATAATAACCAAATTTAGCTTCATTATCAACACCAATAGCACCTATTACTTGATTACTACAAGGAGTATAACTACCACTATTTATAACTTGATAAACATATAAATCATTATATTTATCTTTATAATCAATAAAATAATTAGATATAAGAGTATATAGTTCATCTTTATTACTAGTTTCAAGTTCCCCAGAACCATTAAGTAATATATTAGTGGTAGGATTATTAATAGGTTCAGCAGTATAAACTACAATTTTATGATTAGCAATATATCTTTTAACATTAGTACTAATACTAGATATTGGAATATCTCCACTAATAACAGCCCAATATGGAATATTACCATTACCTTGATTATTCCAATTAAAAGTAATTATAGTACAATGCGAACCATCATTAACAATATTATTTATATACTTATCTTTATTTGACAATTTATATCCTCTACTAGCATCACCATATTTATCAACAAAATGAATAAAAAAGTTATATACTTCTCCTGGAATAAGAGTATCATTCTTTTTACGTTCATTAAAATCATAACTAGGTTCAATAATAGAATGAGTAATTCTCATTTTACAATTATCAATATCAAATATAGTATCTCCAAATAATACTTGCCCACTAGTAAATACAGCATCTTCTGTAAATCCAATTCCATTATAAACATAACAAGCTATTTTAACTGTACTTGGCATAGTGTAAACAGTTTGATTATTTTCATATTTATAACTTGTAGGAATAATAAAACAATAACAAGCAAGATATTCTTTAAGATTATGACTACCTCTACTACCTACTTTTATTTTAGTATTATAATTAATTTTTAAATATTCATGTGCTGCAATACCTTGTATAACTGTATCATTAAATAAAGTTCTAAAAGTACGAAAGGGATATTGATTATTATTGAATACTTTATCAATATCTTTAATTTGCCAATCAGCAGTACCAGTAATTTGAAGGCTAACCATTTTAAAATATGGACCTTTTTCACTAACTGCATTAACAGTGGTATAATCATTATAATAAGCATTAATAGCTTTATTACGAAGTTTAATAGTAATATCTTTAACAGCCTCTTCTAATGTTTTACCATTATTTAAAGTTCTATCATCGTTATCAGTTTTTTCATTATAATTAGCGATATATATTCTATTCTTATAATTAATGATACTACCAACATTATAATGATTATAATAGTCAGTAGTTAAATCAGCAACATTATATTCAACAAGAACATCTCTACTAAATTTAAAAATATTATTATTTAAATCATCTGTTCTAAACGCTTGAGTACTATCTTTTTTACATACAATAAAACCAAGTTGATAAAGACCAGAACGACCTCCACTAATATTTATTTCAAAAGTTTGATTACATATATCTTTAGAATCACTAAATGAATCGGTATTACCATAACAATAACCGTTTGGTTCATCTTTTGGTTCATAAACATTAGTTTTTCTAAAACAAACTTTATTAATAACTTGTGGAATTATAACATCATTAAAAATAGGAAATCCAATACTATACCATTTAGTATAATTAGTTTTATCAATCTTATAACGAATAAATAGAAAATAAAAACCTTTATAAGCGCCACCACTAACATAATTTAAACCACTAATAGTAGGTAAAGTTATTTGTGGAATAATAGACATTTCAGAATCAGGACGGTCAGAATCTAAATCAATATTAATAGTTTTAAGAGGAACATCAATAGAAGCATTACTTTCAGCAATAGCTATTATAAGATGATTTTTAACATTATAAGTATATGTTCCTTTAATCTTACCACCATTATATTTCCAATTACTATTTACTCTATAACAATTATCAGCTTGTTCATTATATCTATAAATATAAGAACTATTAGAATCAGTATTAATAACAAATAAAATAAGTTCAGTACTAGTAGGAATAACACCAACTATTTTAAAATTATTAATACCATCTTCATGAATAGCATTGGCAATTACTTTACAATCTTCAAGTCCTTCTTCATTAACAATTATCCTACCATCATTACTTACTTTAATATTCTTAGCAGCAACTAATGAATAAGGTACACAATCACCCGGATGTTTATTAAGACTAAGTTTCTTTTGTATATTCATAATTATTTAGGAAAAGTAAAGTTATAAAAGAACTCATTCCAACCACTATCATCATCACTTTGTTCATCTAATAGAATACTAGTCTTAATATCTTTCTTCATACTTTCCCATAGATAGAAAGGATTAGTTCCATATTGACTAGCAGAAAGATTAAACACAGGATGTTTATATCCTCTCATAAGCATACGAGCCATACAATAATAAGTAAGACCTTGAATTAATTTACCATTAGCAGGTATAACAGGAATCTCACAATGATAGTTATCACTATATTGAGTTTCAACATCTTTATAAACAACTGTTATACAAGTATCATTAAAATTAAGTTCAATAGTATTGCCTCCAATAAGAATATAGTTATGATTTGACTTATCATATCCTCCACGGGGGGTCTGACAATGAGAATGAATTTCATGCTGACATCTTGGACATTCAGTATTGTTATGAAGTGTATAAACAACAGGATTACATCCTACTTTACCAGTATCAATAACCTCTCTAGTTCTAGAACCATTAGGACAACAATCATCAGGCATACCAAGATAGTCTTTATCAGTAGCACGCTCCGGACTTTCGTCCTCCGCTTGACCCCCCGTAGAGGATGGAGTAGATTCAGTATCACTACATCTATATTTACTACCATCAGCTCTAGGTACTTCACAACCATTACTATCATATACTTTAAGACCGTCATCAATAAGACAACATTTACTTTTAGCTATCTTATTAATGACGGTTAGTTTCATTTTCTTATCAACTTTACGAAGAACTTTAAGTTCATTCATAGCATCAACACACCAAGCAGGAACCCTAGGAATCCAATCACTTCCATCAGGATTGAAATCATTATCAAGTTTACCAATAATATGTTCTATCGTAATCGTTTTATTATTTGCCATAATATTAGTTTTTATATCTAGTTTTATTACCATTATTATGTGCTCCACGTTCATACTTTTGTTGATTAACATTTCTAATATATTTAAATGGAGCATTAGGTTCTCGTTCAAGATAAACAAGAAGTTTACTTCTTAATCCTAGTTTAAGATTAAAAATATCATCAACAGTTTTACATTCAGAATTAAGTTGTTTAGCATCTTTACCACGAAGCTCTCTATTAATATAATTAGCATATTTAAATTTAATAGCACTATAACTATGAGTTCCATTATTAATAATTTGTATTTCATAAAACTCTTTATTAGTTTTATAAACTACATAAGGAATACCATCGTACTTAAGTCCACGAATTTTATATATTTCTGCTTCTTCTTTATCATAAGGTTTAAGACCTGCATTAATAATTTCTTGTTTCTTAAGTCTAGTAGCGTTCCAATCAACATAAGTATCTCTAGGTTTATCTTTATATCTCCAGAAATTAATAACTAAATCACCAATTTCATATTTAAAGTGATAAGCATAACCTTCAAGAACACATTTATGAACACCATAACTATAATACCTATGAATATACTTTTTATAATCAGAAAGACTTAATTCAGAACGTCTTGTAGCAAGTTTAAGAGCAACAATATAATCATTTGCTTTTTTAGCTAAGTTACAATAACGCAAAAGTTGGAGAAGAACAATACGTCTTTCTCCAACTGTATAACTAAGTCGATTATTAATTAATTGCTCTAATTTATTAATTAATTCAACATTATCATTAAGAAATTGAAACCCATATTCATTAAGATTAATTTTTAAATCATCTTTAATAACTTGATTTTTACTTTTAATATAAGCACGACAATCAGCTTTCATCTTATTTATAAGTTCAAGTTCTTTATTATATTTTGCCATATCGTCATTAGAAGTTTCAATAAACTTTTTATAATAATGACTAATATCTATATCTTTAATCATAATTTATCTAGTTACAAAATTATCAATAGGAATTTCATTTGTTTGACGAGGAACTTCAACAAGATTACGTTTAAATACAATCTCTTTAAGAGCTCCAATCATATCTTCAGGAATAAGAAATTCATCATCATCGTATTTAGCTTCATCATCAATAGGATCGTAATCTACATCTTTGGCTTTTTCAACAGTTTCAGTAGGAACAAGATAAGGAATTTCAAATGGAGATTCAATAATAATAGAACCTATATTTTGAAACCAATCTTTATTATTACTAAAGAAATAAATATAACCATTAATATAATCATAAACAGGAAGATTACACATACCTGCAAGATAATGATAAAACTTAGCACTAGCTTCTTTTGCAAATGGTATTTCTATCCCAGTATGTCCGGTAGTTCTAATTGATTGGAAAGGTAAGTTATTAATAAGTCTAACTGGCTTTGGAACTTCTTGTTTAGTACGTTTAATTGCAGGAAGTCCAAGAGTTTGACTATTATATAAATCACCATCAGGAACATTAACAATAGAAACACGAATACGTTGTTGCAAACCTTTATCAACATATTTATGATTTTCATAACTTTTACGAATTAGTTCATTACGACCATGAAGAATAGCATATCGAAGATTACGTCTAAGAGGAATACTATTAGGATTGCCAACAGCATGAGCAAATTCACTAACTAATTGATTAAGACTAGCCATATTAAGATTGACTTGAATTTTCTAATGCAGTTACTCTATCATTAATACTATTTACTTTAGGCTTAAGATTATTATTAATATCAGTATATAAAGAATTATGTTTAGTTCTTACATCATTAGCTAATTTTTCTACTTCATTAATATCTCCAGTTAATTCATTATATTTTTGTTGAAGTTGACCAATTTCTTGTTCAAGTTCAGTATTATTAGTATAATCAACAATAGAATTTAATAATTTAATTAGAAGTTCTCTATCTTTATTAGATATATCACTATTTAAAGAACATATAGTTCTAATAATATCATCTTTAAGTTTATCTTTAGTCATAATATATTATGTTTTAAGTTTATTATATTTAATATTATAATAAACTGTTGCAGTAGTAGTATCGAGAAATACAAAAACAGAAAACAAATTAATTAACCAACTACCCCTAGCAACAGTTCCATGTGGACTTATTTAATCAAGCTTAACCGTAGTAAAGAAGCCGACATCAGCAAGAGAATCCGACCGAACCCAATAAGAATAAAAGCCACCAGAGCCAGCCCAAGAACCGTTAAAAGCGAGACCACCAAGCAGAAGCACACGAACAGATTTATCTGTGTCTTGTCCGTTATTACCACGAATATAATTATAATCAAATTTCTTATTAGTTCCAACTAGATTAGGAACAAAATAAGGACCTCTTTGTAAATCAAATTCTGTAATATAATTATTAGCATTAGCTTGATAACCAATAAAATAACATTTTTCATCAACATTATCTACTGTAACATCAGCATGAGCAACACCTTTTTTAAGAAGATATACAGAATTATAATCAGTATCTTTGTTGATAATAACTATATCTCTAACTTTAGTATATGCTTGTTAAATCTTAACAGCCATTATACATTTCTACTAAATTAAAATTCATATTAAGCTTGTTCTAGAGCATCAACTCGACTATTAAGAGAATTAATATTATTAGTATTTTGATTAACTTTAGTTACAAGTCCTCGAAGAGCAGTAATTATAGTATCGTTTTTAGTATCATTACTAGTTTTCATAGCATTAATTGCAGCAACTATATCTGTATTCGCTTTATTAATAGTAGAATTAATAGTATCAAGTTTACCACTAATATTAGTTTTCATACTATCAATAGCAAATTTAATACTATCTAATTTAGCATCAATTTTGTCAAAACGATTATTAAGAAGAGTTTGAGTTTCATCTGATTCACTTTTATGTTGATTTTCAAATTCATCAAATTCAGCTTTAACCATTTCATGTAATTCAGTAATCTTTTGACTAATTTCATCAAGATTAACTATAACATTATTTTCTCCAAGTTCATCATGTTCTTTATTACCAGAAATACTAAGTTTAAGATTATTAATAAGTTTACTAATAGCTTCTAACTTATAATTAACTCTTTTATCATCTTCCATATCTTTAGAATTTAGTTTGTTACAAATATAAATTATATTGTTAATAACAAGTAGTTTAACTATATTATTAACGTTTTTTTAATTAGGCAGTTTAGAACTATTAATACCTAGATATTTAGTCCAAGTATAATGTTTACGTTCACTAATATAATTAGCATAATTATCAAAAGCATGAGCTTCTTCCTCAAAACTTATATCTTTATAAGCATCATGTTGCTTAATATGAAATAGTCTTATAATAAGATATTCAATACCATACCATATATAGAAAAAGATATATAACATTTCTTTCATTTGTTCTGTATGAATAGCTTCATGATTAAGTTCTCTATTATTTAATTCTACTTTAGTAAATACAATACCAAAAAGATTAATAGCTTTATAACCACCAAAAGGAAAATGTTTAGTCTTAATAACTCTCATAGCTTTACTATTTTGAAATTTAATATTGTAAATATTTATGTACGTCCATAGAGCCACTTTTTAGGCTTACAGTAAGACTTTTATTCAATCGTGTATAACTAATAAACTAGGCTTAAAACTAGCCAAATTTGGCAAGCTATACTCCCCGTAGAGGATATAGCAGGCTTAAATCAGTCAATCAAACCTAGCTAATCAATCTTATACAATCTTAACCAATAGTATTATCAATATCTTTATAACCAACTCCAAGTTTCTTTAGAATAGGACTAACAGCCCAACTCCAAAACACAGGAGCAAGAATAGCACTATTAACAAGCATAATAGTATTATCATAACCAGCTGCAATATAAATACCAATCATAGCAGCAATACTTATAACTAATACACATCTTTTTTGCCAAGTAGGAACTTTATTATCACCATTAAAGTAATCAATAACTTTAATAATAATATAAGTTAGAACATTAACAATAAACATAAATCCAAAATCGAAATTACTAAGGATTCCATCTACAATTACATCAATAAATTTGTCCATGCTTAAATTTAGATAAATAAAAAAGGGAACTATCCGAAGATAATTCCCTTTTATAGTTTTACAATAATGATTAGTTATTCATGTGAAAAGTTACTAAGAAGCATATTTTGTTGTTCTTGTGTAAGTGGTGCAATTTCAGCATCAATAGCATCCCAAATTCCTTGAGTTGGAACTTGCTGATTTTGAGTTGTACCATTATTTGCATTAGGAATAGCATTACGACGATAAGCTTCATTAATTGCTTGTTTTTGACTTTGAAGAAAAGCAATTTGTTCATCAATGCTATTAGTCATTTTTTCACTAGGGTATAGTAAAGGGTCACTATTACCTAGTATGAATTGAGTAACAGGTATCATATCTCTTTCAATTTTATGTTCTTAATCAAACTTAGTAATATTACTGAGCAGGAGTTCCGCTAGCAGGTTGAGTAAAACCACATGGTAAACATCCACAAGCATTACGTCCAACTAGACCAGTAACAGTAGGTTCATTTGGAAGAGTAACTACACCATAGATAACATTACAAGTCTTTCTATCAGTATAGTTGATACCAGCCGTAAACATCTTTTCCATTTCGCATTGGATAAGTTTATCTTGATAAGGACGAATAGCTTTAGTAACAGCCAATTCAGCTTTCAAATCAGATAACTCTTTACGGATATCATCATCAGCATCACGAGTATATTTGTAAAGATTAAAATGGTCAGTGTTATTTTTCTCAATAAGAGCATCAGTACGATTACGCCCGTCAATATAAACACCAAACAATTCACTATTAAGACGTTCTCTATCTTCAAAACGTTGATTCTGTTGAGTCAAAGCCCATTGATAAAGACCACCTTGAAGAGCTAAAGTATCTTCACAAGATTTTTCCCATGCTTGAAAAGCAGTAGGGCACCGCTTCCACTACCAGCAGTAGCACCAAGTACGTTAATATTAGTAGAGCCATCACCTAACATTCCACCACCAGCGCTACCTAATACACTAGAACGACGATTACCAAACAAAGCCCAAGCACCAAGTGCAGTACCGATAATACCAAGAGTTAAACCTGCATTAGCCTTACCGTTTACATCACGACGATTACCACCGTCATAATTCATTCCAGCACCATTATAGCCCTCTGGAACAACTTTCACTTTTTCAATTACTTGCATAATAAATTAAGGTTTAAGTTAAAAAAATAGATTAATACTTGTAGTTTGAACTACATAATCTATAACACTTAAACCGTTATCTTTATTTGGTCATTAATATTAATTTAACTTTCAATAGGACTATATATTGTCAATTCACCAATTTTATTAAGTTTAGTATATTTTATTTCACCTATTGAAGTCTTACCATCATCAGCTTTACCACCTTGTGTACCAACATAACATTGAATAGTTTGTTGTCCTCTAAATTCAGAATTACCTGCAACAAAACCAAATTCAAATTTATAGTTATCGGTATAATTATCATTATAAACAGTGTTATCTTCATTTAACAAAACTGTATGATATTCATAACTATAATTATCATCACTAGTTATATTAAGAGTTGGCTTATCAAGAGTTAAAGGACTACCAGTTGTATTAACTTGATTATTCCAAACTTTATATTTATTATTAGGTTTATTTTCATACCAACAATAACCATCATTATGAATATAACCACCACCATGACGAATTATTTTAATATTATCTAAACCAATAATTTTATCATTAACAGGATTAATTCTAAAATATTTTACTTCATTATTAGATTTAGCAACTCTTTTAATAACTTCACCATACCAACATTCTTTATAACCATCATGCCCATCAGGCATATTAATAGTTCCATCAGCCAAAGGAAAAATAAGCATTCCTCTATTATCAACATCAATTTCATTATTTATTAATTGCCAAGCATGAACAATAACTCCACCTTTATAAGCAGTACATTCAACAGTAACATGACCTCTACTCAAACTTCCAAACCAATTAGCGCAAAGATTCATTTTCATTATATCAGGCATTTTATCTTTAAGGTTAATCATAGATTCAATATTGAACATAACACATTCAGCACCTGAGTCAGTATTATCACCACCCCAATATAGATAAGGAGTTTTTCTTAAATTCCAAGACCAACCAACAGCTATATAATTTAAACTATTAATAGGAGAATTAACATAATATGATTTAGTATCCAAATCTCGACCATCATCCTTACCCCAAATATATCTAAGTTGGACACTAGTAAAATCACTAAAATGAATAACAGAAGCAGGCCAAATATGATTAACACCATCATAAACATGAGCAATATTAATTTGACCTACTGTTCGTTTCTTAAGAGGTTTAGCAATTCCTCCTTTACGTCCAAGAGTTAAACTCATTACTCATCAATAATATTATAAGTCATTCCAGCAACTGGGGTAATAGTTGCATATTGGGTAGCAGTTCCTGTCCAAATTGGAAGACTAAGTTTATTACTATTCGCACTAGGCATAGTCATATTAACTCCACATCCATCATTAATAGCTTTTTGAATCTTATCAAGATTAACACTATTAGTAATAGTTTTATTTATTTCTTCTTTAAAGTTATTAAATATATCATTAGTAACATATCTATTAAGCAAATTATTAACTTCTTCTTTATTATAAGTTTCAGATTTAGTATAATAATTTTTAAACATATTATTAATTTCTTCTTTAGTATAACTTTCCATAGAAGAAGTATCACTCATTACTCTCCATTCAGTACCATTCCAATAACAAATCTTTCCATTACGATATTCAATCTGTCCTTTAGCCCAATTACTACAAGTTACATTAGGAAGATATTCAGACTCTTCACTAACCATACCTGTAAGTTTACATTTATTTAAATCAATAGTACCATTTTCAATAATACCACCTTCAAATACAAGTTCACATCCAGTAGGCATTGTAATAGTTTTACCACTTAAATCAAAAGCATAACGAATAATATAACGAGTATTTTCTTCGTTAAGCATATCTTGAGTAAGAACAGCTTTATAATTAAGATAAATATTATTCTTAACTTGAACTAGATTTTCTTCATTAAAATAATATTTAATATTATCTACTGAATTAACATATATAATACCAAGTCTTGGACGTTCATCAGAAAGACAAGTATTATAAATATTATAATCTTCACTATTTCCATAGTCAGCAGTGTTGACCCCCCGTAGAGGATGAACTCTATCAGTAGGTTCTACAATAGTCCATCTAGTATAATAATTATAAAATCCAACTCCATCATTAATAGTCTTAACTCTAAGAACAAATAATTTATGATAAGTATCATAATAAATACCAGCAGTATTACCTAAATCTGTTCTAATAACTTCATATTTATCAGTATTAAGAATTATTTGACCATATTGTTCACAATAAGTATCATCAAGAAAACCATCAAATAAAAGCTGTTCTGCATTACTTGCATCATCCTCCACGGGGAGTAAGACCTTGCGAATTATTTTATATCCTTTACCACTTTTATATTCAGGTTCATAAGGTCTATCTTTAAAACTAAGACGATTAACATTACAACAACCAGGACTTAATCTAATAGTAATATCTTCTTCATCAGGATAATTAATAATATTAACTTTACCATCTCCTGCAATCATTTGTTTAAGAGCTTCATTAAGCATATCCCAATCAATAGTTCCATTAGCAATTGGAATCTTAGCACCATTCTCTTCAAGATACTTCTCACTAAGAATTTTTGTCCAATTATCGTCAGAAACCCAACTAGTTTCAACACCAGCTTGTAGATTACTACCTATATAACTTTCAGTTACAGAAAGATTATGTTCAGCGTCATAATAGCTAATAGTAAGACTATTACGTCTAAAAATAGCAGGAACAGCTTTACGAGTATTAACTCTAGTTCCTTGATATGGAATCCATAAATGATTAAACCTAGAAAGAACAACAGTTAAATCATTATTTGTATCTTTGTCAAGAATATTTTGAAGATAAGTAATAGGAAATACTTTATCATAACTATTCTGACCTAGTTTTTCATATAGTTGCTTATTGTTCATAATTATGTGATTAATTTAAATAACTTTAATGAGTAAATAAACAATATAAGCATTAATAATATTGTTATATTAAATAGTATTCTTATCATATTAATTACCAGTACCTTTAGCTATAAATACTCTAAAATTTAGTTCAGCATATTTAAATGTAACTTTGGACTAGCGGATATAGTTACTTGCCAAGATGTCCAACTTCAAGTAACTTTATTACCACCATATTGCATAACATCGCAATAATCAGTAACTCCATTATAATTAGCAGTAACTCTAGTTGTTCTAGCATCAGGAGATGTATTATTACTAAAAGTTAAAGTATTACCACTTAAAACTCCAACACCACTTGTAACAGAAATACTAGGAGTAGCACTATCAGATTCAGTTCCTCCCGAACCTGCAACACCATTCCAAGTCCAAGTACGAGAACGACTAGCATTAGTAGTTATCGTAGATGAACCACCGCTTGCAGCTATTGTTTGCGTGCTTGCCGAAATAGAAACAGCCCAAGCAGACCACGCTGAATACACTTTTGCGCCTGCTTGCTGCGTTATCGTAACCGTTTTGAACAATCCTACATAACTAGCCGTAACTATCGCTGAACGGGCTGAAACGCTCTCGTTTGATGTAAATTTTATTTGATTTCCACTAAGACTAGCACTACCACTAATACTAAGAGTAGGAGTAGCAGTTTCACTATAAACAGTACCAATGTTATTCCATTTATAAGTTCTACGAGCAACATTAGCAGTAATAGTTCTAGTGCCGCCTTTAGCTTCAACACTAGTTCCATCAGTTTGTAAATCTAATACCCAATTAGTATAAACTTTAGCTCCAGCAGCTTGATTTAAAGCAGCACTAACTTCTTTAGTTTGTTTATTTTCTAAAGTAAATATAACAGTTAAAGTTCCACTTTTAGCATTAGTAGATTCATTATTAGGTATAGTTAATACATTATTACTTATACTACCTAAAGTAGTAGAACTAGTAAAACTAGCAGTAAGACTAACAACAGTTTCAATCCAAGTTCCGGCATAGGTAGAACCTTTGGTTATACTCCCCGTGGAGGATGCATAGTCAGTTCTCTTATATCCACTTTTAACAGAACTAGTAGGAAGTTTTAAATCATAACTTCCACCAGTATTAGCAATAGAACTATTAACTACTGTTAATGTACTAGTATCATATATACTAGCTTTACTACCTTTAAATGTAACAGTATAGCTATCTTTAGCTTCTGTATCATCAATTAATACAATTAACTTACCATTAGTTATAACTCCTTTTTCTATTCCATCAAATAAAACCTTAACTCCATCAGTAGGAAAAGTAACAGTATAAGATATAAATCTTTGTTCCCATTCTAATTCTACATTATGAGTTATAGGTAAATAACCACTATTACCTTTAATAGTTTGAGGTTTATAATGTTCAGCACTAATATTAGCAGTATAATCAGTCTTAACAGGAATAGTAAATACAAATTTAGTATTATTTTCACTTATAACAGGATTATAACCATTAATAGTAACAGTTCCGGAAACATTTAATTTAAACGTAATAGTAATTTCAGTATTCTCTGGATAAACAAGTTTAGAACCTTGATATATTTCAAATACATCTATACTACCAAGTTTAATATCATGTATTCTAATATCTCCTTGATATATAGCCATAACTTAAGCGTCTGATTTAATTATATAAGTAGTATTGTCATCTTTTTGTGCAATAGCTGCATATTGAGTAGCAGTACCAATCCATATTGTAGGATTAACTATTGGCTCAATAGTAAGATTAGATAATCTATAAAGAGTTTGGCCAACTATTTGAATAGTATTATAAGTATAAGCTCCTGTGTTATCAATAGTAACATGTCCTATATATGTAGCTGCACTCCATACTATTACAACTATATTTCTACTATATCTAATACTAAAATTTCCAGCATCATTATAAAATACAGAATTATGATTACAAATAGCAGTAACAAAATTATCAAAATTAGTAAATACATTATTTATAGCAGCTAATACTTCTGAATCAGTAGCATTATCAAGTATTTTATTAATTATTGTATCAATATTATATCTATTAATAATTTGATTACTATCTATAACTACAAAAGTATTAATACTTTTTGTTTCTTCACCACCAGCTCTAGCTATACCTTTATCCCAACTTAAATCAATTTTATTAATTCCACCGTACTTAGGAGAAAAATAAGTAATCGTAGCATTAATGCTATTATTACCTATATCAATTCTATCAAAATTAATTCTACTATTGTTATTATCAACAGCAATAATACTTCCGCCTTTTAATAATATTTTTTTTACTTCATCAAAAGTTTTATCACAAGTAAAATCTTTTTGTCCATAAATATATATTCCAGTAGGAACAGTAACAACCACACCATAAACAGGAATAAATTCTTCAGGTGTGCTTTTATTTTCATATAATTGTTGATTAATATCTTGCATAACTTTATAAACTTTAAATGGTGGCACTTATTCAGTACCACCATGATTAATATTAAGTTGTTTTCTTTTTAATAACAAGTTCATAGCCAGCAGGAATTAAAGCTTTAATAGCATTAGCAATAGCTTTATCAACTTCCGCTTTAGTATAAGTATTTTCTACTGTTGGAACATCATTAAACTTATTATTAATTTCTTCTTTAGTATAAACATTATTACTAAGTTTAGTAATTTGATTAGGTAAAGTTTCATCAAGTTTAACTTTATCAGCAGATGACATACTACCATTAGCAGTTTTACTAGCATTATTTAAAACAAGACCAAAAGGAGTTTTATCAATATATAAATTTGTATTATTACTTTTAACAGATTTACTATATATAATTTTAAGTCCTTCTGTTGTTTGCTCAACTCTATCTAGTCTAATAATAAATTCACTAGATAAACTATTGACAATATCAGTAGTTTTCTTACCTTTACCACCATCATAAGCAGTACCTGTAACTTCGCCTAAAGCTAAAGTTTCAGATATAACTGCATATTTAGTTCCAGACCAACGATAAGTTTTACCACTATGATTAGTACCTTCGCTTATATCAACATAAATCTTACCTTTTTCAGGAGTATAATACACAGGAGCATTATTAATATATTTTTCAGCAAAATGAGTTTCATCAACATAATATCCTTCAAGAACATCATCAACATAACTAGGTAATTGACTTGCTGGGACTTTACCATTTCCATCAAGACTAGCAATACCATTTGCTACACCACGTTTAGCTTCAATAACTTCATTACAGATTTGAATCATCTTCTTTTTAATAATAGGATAATTATCTATATTACTAAGGATATGTTCAACTGTAGATTCAACTTTATTCTCAATAACAACTTTAAGATTAGGATGATTATCAATATTATCAAAGATATTTTCTATATTACCTTTAATAACATTAAGTAGTTCAGTAAAGTTATTAATATGTTCAAATATATAAGTAACTCTAGCTTCTACTTTAGTTTCAATAAGATTCTTAAGAATAGGAAATCTATCAATATTATTGAAAATATAATCAACTCTACTATTTACAGCATTGTTAATACAAGTAACAAGACCGGGATAATTATTAATATTAGCAAATATATTCTTAACACAATTACAAACTAAATCAGAAAGAATACCAATAAGTTCAGGATAATTATTAATATTATTAAATATATAATCAACACGTTCATTAATATTATTCTGTATAGCTTCTTGTAATTCTGGATATTGACCAATATTCTTAAATATATCAACTACTTTATTAACAGTATTAGTAACAATAAGATTTTTAATAGCAGGATAATTATCAATATTATTAAATATATTACCAATAGTAGTTTCTACATGAGAATTAATAGCATTAGTTATGAATTGATTAAGTGCAGGATAAGAAGAAATATTATTAAAGATAGATTCAGTCCATTGTTTAATATATTGATTAAACATCTCCTTAAGCTCAGGATATTCATTAATATTATTAAATATATCTCTAATAATAATAGGCAAACTTTTAACTGTACTATTCTTAATAATTTCAACTAGTTTAGGATAGTTATTAATATTATTAAATACATTAATAACAAAATCATTAATAAAACTAGTAATAATATCAAGAAAGTCTTTATAATCACCTATATTAGTAAATATCTTTTCAAGTGCTTCTGCTAAATCTTTAATAACAGTATCAAAAGACCATCCCTCCCAATTATCTGGATTAGTCCAAGCAGAATCACTAATATCATCACTATTATATCGTTGTGTCCAATTAACATTAGTTTCATCACGATAAGTAATAATATATCCTTTACGACGATAAATTTTATCAAGTTTATTAACAGTATTAGCAAAAGTACCTTCCCAAGTTAAATAAACACTATTGCAAGCAGCTAGTATTCTATCAAGTCTAGTACCAGTTTTACCATCAAATATAGCTTGTATAACAGTTAAAGGATATATATTATATCTAGTATCATTTTCTTCACAATACTTATCTAGTATATGAATTGGCATATTGCCCTCTTTATCACATTGAACTTTACTAGGGTCAAAAGATTGACAATTAGTACCAACAAAAACATTTTCTTCTTCAGCCATAATTACCACGGATTAGAAACACGTTTAATATAATGTAAAGCAATAGTAGGCATAAGTTTATTAATAGCAAGATAAGTATCTGTCCATTTATTACCACTTATTTGCCTCCAATTCATTTCACCATTATTACTAATATTAGGTCCAGTCATATACCAATTAGTAGAACGATTAATGCCAAGATTATCAAATCTATTTTTATCAGTACCATAAGGATAAGCATTTTTAACATCACCCTCTAAATCACCTGATACAAATCTCCAGTTACTAGGTGCTATAACTCGATGGTTATTATCACCGGATTTAGTTTTACCAACAGCAACAGCATGTTGATGAAGAGGTAAATCAGTACCACCAATATAAAACGTATATGCACTTACATTACGACCCGGAGAAGCAGGGTCATATGTATCTTTAATATTTTTAAGAACTGTTTTCCAATCAAGACTTCCTTGTTTAGGATTATTATAAATATTAATACCATTAGGTATATAACCCATAACAAAACGCCCTTGTGCAGCAGTATAAACTTCCCAACCAGCAGGAGGAGTTGAAGTATCCCAAAGCATAATAGAACCAATAGGAACAACAGCAGCAATCCAATCTTGAATTTGACTAGCAGCAACACCACCTTCTCCACTTCCACCACCTGGTTTAAATCCTTCTCCAACTAATTTATTTTTAATATCAGTATAAAGAGAATTAAAATCTACATCAAGTCTACTAGATTTAGTTTCACTTTCTGTAAATTTATTCATAATAAGATACTTACCTGTTCTAGCTTCGCCAAGTTGAGTTGTAGACATAACATTATGAGTATCATCTCCACCTGAGCCACCACCACCTTCAAGACCTGCAATAATATCATTAATTTCTTTCTTAGTATAATAATTATTAAGTATAGAATTAATAATATTACGTACTTCTTCTTCGGTTAATCCACCACCGCCAGAACCTCCACCAGCAGCATTAATAATAATAGTACCATCATTATTTTCTACAAAAGTAATATTAGTACCAGCTTTAATCTTATTTTTAAACATTGATACATAATTACTTTCAAAATACTGTTTATACGCATTACTTATATTACTACTATTTTGGTTTATTTTATTAAGAATTTCTTCAATCTTATTATTAATATATTTCTCAAGATTATTAATGCTACCTTCAATATTACTATTTAAATCTCCAATCTTATTATAAATATCCTTAAATTTAGCATTATATTCAGTAATAAGATTATTAATTCTATTATTAATATCAACAATATTTTGTTGTAATTGAGATATTTGATTATCATAAATTTCAAGACGGTCATTAATCTTTTTAAGTTCTGCAAGAAGCCAAGCATAAAACTTTTCCATTTCTTCTCTTAACTTCTCTAAGAAAGCTTCAAATTCAGCACGAGTAAGATATACAGATAAATCAAAACCCATACTTGCCCATTTTTCACCATCCCAAAACCAATAAAAATCATTAGTATAAGTACCACCCCAACCAGCAATTTCAACTTGTTTATTATCTTCACCTAAATCAAGAGGATGATAAAGTATTTGACCAACAGCCCAATTTCCATCAAGAGATATAGATTCTTTATCAAACATATCTTCTTGACGATAATTACTAAGAAGTCTACATTGATTCAACTTAATAGCACCATCATACAATCTACCACCTCTCCAAAGAATAATACTATTATTTGGAAGTTCAATTGTTTGTCCAGCTAAACAATAATCATATTGAAGTATATAAATAGTATTAGGCTCGTTAATCATATCTTGAGTAAGAGTATTAACACCACTAATCATATTCTTACGAAGATATTTACGAGCCTTTCCACTATAATCATTTGTATTATAGTCTTTATCTGCAAATTTAAGAAGATTATCAACAACAGTTAAATCTTCTTCATCAGCAGCATTAGTAATCTGTGAAGCAGTAAACATTTGTTTAACAGATTCACTAAGCATTTCAGGAGTAATCTGACCTTCAAGTATTTGAACAGCATTATCTTCAAAATACTGTTTAAGTACATGAGCCATATAATTAACTACAACATTACGACGAAGATAATTATCTTGAATATTAATACCAAATTCATCAGCAACAGCACGTTCTGCAATGGCTCTTGGAAACATACCACTAAAAGATTCTACAAATTTAGAACCAATTTCAGAATCAGCTTCAAGATGCCATTTCTTTGCATTAGTAACAGGAGTTATTTCATCAAGAATATAACTCTTTTTAGTTTCAATAACATAAACTTCACAACCTACTCCAATCTGTTCCCAAGTAAGAGCATCTCTATCTTCCATTGTAGATACTACAATTCTAGCAGCTTTAAGACCTCTTTGAATAACAGCAATAAGTTCAAGTATTTCTTTCTTGAAAGTTTCATAATCAATAACTAAATCTTCTCGAAGTTTAGCAATAGGTTGCCAATACTCTTCATTAGATAAAGGAATACCAGCAGGAACAGCTTTACGAGATATATAGCTAGCATAGAAACCGTCATGAACTATACATAGTCTTTCATAAGGTCTATCATTCCATTGACCATTACAAGTAAGACTAACTTTACCAAGCTCTTCTTCTATTGTTTTCATATGTTCTCTAGGTTTACTAAATTCATAGTGTAGACCCCCCGTAGGGGATGGAATACATTCACATTATTCATTATCATAATCAACATCACTAAGACTGTAAGTTTCATTATATTCTTTACCTTCTTCTCGTTTCTCCCAAAGTTTACCAGTTTCAGGGTCAACATAAAACTTAGGAGCATCTCCACAACTAACTATTGCATGAATTTTACCCTCTTCATCAATAGGAAGTGTAATAGAACCACTATACTGAACTTGTTCACTACCTTCATAAATGATATTAAGTTGACCTTTAATATATTTAAGAAGAGTTTCAGCAAGTTTATCTTGACCAAGTTGATATGCTGCCATAGCAGATTGAAACATATTCCAACAAGTAACAATATTCTTATTATTACCTTTACAAGTAGCAGAACAATCATTAAGCATATCAAGTCCATATTGTGCCATAAGAACTAATAGTTTGTGATAAACACAAACATATTTACTAGGAACAGTCATATAAACATATTGAGGATTAATCTCAACTTGTTCAGTTCCATCAGCTTTTACATAGACACCATTAACATAATTATCATCTATTTGTTCACTCATTCTAACATTAAGTTATTGTATGAATTAATAATTGATTTTTGTTGCTCATCAGAAAGCAATTCTAAGGCTTCTAGTGCTTGAATTAAAATTTGTCCTTGTGTTAGTTTGCACCAATTTTTTTCATTCAATGGAAAGCCTAATTCTGCTATTCTCACCTGTTTTTCAGCCATGCTTGCAATGCGTAATTGCATCTCTTTCGATAGCTGTTTTGGATTATTAATATAACCTCTTATCATAATATTATCTTATTTAAAAGCCTTATTAATAATATATGCAGTATAATCACTAACTCTAATATCAACACGTTTATTAAACGCAAGAATACGTTGATTAGAATCAAGATGTTGATTATAAATTATATTAATAATATCGCCATATATATCTTCTTTCCATTCTTCTCTCATATAATGACTAAGATAATCTTCATCTCCACGATACATATTAAGTTTAGAATAAGCATCGTAATAAATGCTATTAACTAAGTGTCGAGCATTATATTCGATTTGGTCACGGTTACTATCAACATTATTAGTAATAATAGTAGAAACAACAAATTTAGCACATTCTGAAGCTGCATTAACCATAGCAATAGAAACTACAGCTTTAGACTTTTCTCTATCTTTATCAATAATATCTTTAGTAACTATATTAAGAAGTTTGGCAATATCATCAAGAGGGTCTCTTTTATTATTATCAATTATTTTATTAATAATAAGATAAATAACAATAACAATACCGGGAACTAGACCTTGTTCAAAAGCATTTTGTATTAATTCCATTTTTATGAATACGAAAATAGGGACTATCAGTATTAACACTAATGCTAACACCAATAGCCCCTATTTGATTAATATTACCTAATATTTACCTAATCAAGTCGGGTAGTAGGTTATGCTTTTTCTTCAGTAGCAATAGCTTTAAGGATAGTTTCAACAGTTGTAATAGCAGCAGCTCCAGTAGGGAACGCAATCTGTACAATCTGATGAACAACTTCATCTCTAGTTTTCATTTCACGTGGAACAGCAAAACGAAGAGTAAAGATAGTATATCCAGCATCTGCACTGTCAGGTTGTTTTAAAGGATTAATAGGATATGCAGGATACAGTTCAGTATAAGTATCACGGTAAGTATATTCAATACCGGCATCAGCAGCAGCTTTATTAGCTAAATCTGTAATATAAGCAGCGTCACCATAAGCAGGTAAACCGTGAGTTGTAACTGTAACAGCTATACCAACTAATTCATCAGCACCAAGAATTTCATAATCAACACCTTTAGACTCAGCAATTAAAGTAATTTTAGCCTCAGCAACAATTGCTTTAATACCATGTCCAACAGTATTATTATTAATTTGGTTAACTAATTTCTTTGCTACATCATTAGCAGTAGGATTAAGACCAGTATGAATGGTAGCAGTCCAACGATTACGTTCATTAAACTTTAATCCTTTTTTCACAATCATTATAGAATAATCAGAATAAGCATTTACATCTCCGATAGTAAGATTAGCAGAGAATGTAGTCGCAGGTTGATAAGCACCTTTAGCAAAAGTAAGATGTTTACGATAAGCAGGAAGAACTACTGGACCATTTGCTTCACGACCAAGATTAATGTAAAACTTATCGGTAATATTAGTACCGTCAGCGTCAATAATTTCCTTGCCATTAGCAAGATAAGTAAAAGCAACCGCTCCAGCAGCAAGAGGCAAACTTGCTCCATAAGCGACTTTGCTCGCCAACAAAAACTGTCTCATTTTTAATTTAATTTAGAGTTTAACTTTGTTTATCAGCTCCATTAGAAGTAGCACCAATACTAGCAAGATAAATCTGTACTGCACGCATAACTATTTCCATATGTAAATAAGGAGGTAAATCACAATTAACCCAATCTTCTTCTCTATCCTCATCAAATTTAACTTTAGCAGGTTCTTTGATATAAAGATATTTAACTAATTGAGGTTTAACTGTATTATTACGTCCAGTATATATATCAACATTGATACCAGATTCATCTCCAAATATAGTAACTATCGGAGCATCTTTCGCAGCACGATTACAGAAATCTCTTAGCGTTTGACCTAAATCTTCAGCTTCAATAATTCTGCAATCATAAATTGTCTTGCCATTATAACTAACTTGAAAGCCTGTATATAGCATTATTCCGTCGCTATCAATATTAATTTTATAAGGGTCAACTTCTGTTCCATTACCTGTAATATCTCCGCCGTTAACAGTACCCGCTGTGTATAAAGTTCTAAGAGCATTAACAGGACTAATAGAAGCATTTTGTCGAGCAACCTTATCATTATAAGGAACTGGTCCAACGTTTTCTACTATTACATTTCTAGCTTTTTCAATTATAGCAGCATTAAGACAAATATCTATATCTTCCATGAGAATAGCACGAACGGTCTGCATACCCATCTGTTGTGCCAGTTCTCTGAACGTCACGTGCATCTCCCCAATGTTCATAATCAAATGTTTTTAAGTTTATTTTTATAAGCACTAACAAGAGCACTATTGGCAGGATTTTTAAACCACATAACAGCTTCCTTAACATTAGCACCAATGAACTCACCATCAGGAGTAGTAATATTCTGATTATGAATTGCTCTGATAAATTCTCCACGAGAAATAAGAACCTCAATTAAAGATTTAATAGTAATATCTTTATCATTGCAAAGTTTATTAAACTTAGCAGGTTCGTTTGTACTAAATTTATCAAGATGTGATTGTTTATCAATAACATCCATAGCCATACCGTTAGGAATATTAATATTATTGGCAACACAGTATTGAATAAATACAGCATCAAACAAATCACTATTCGTGAGAAGTTTAACATAATTGCCTTTAGCAGAATTAATTTCCTGACGATGTTTAGCAAGACGCTCAGCTTCTCTTTGGTCATCTTTAAAATAAAATCTAATAGATGGGTCAGAATTAATAAGAGCAATATCTTTAGCTACATCTTTATATAATAAACAATGACGATAAATTAGATAATCATCAAGAACAATAGGATAACCATATTTATACTTTTCACTTTCAAGAAGATTTAACTTAGTAATCTTAGCTTCAAGAGCTTCTCTAAGTTCTTTAACTCCTTTACGGTCACTATTCATATAAGCAGTTTCAATAGCTTCTTCTTCGGCTCTAAAACGAAGATAATCTCGTTTACGATTCCAAAAGAAAGAAATATCAAAAGTCTTACCTAGTTCATCAACTGAAACACTAATATTATTAAGATAAGCCTTAACCCGTGAAATAAAGTTTTCATTATTAGGAGCAAGACCAATTAAAGCAGGAAAATAAGATTCAATCTCACCTTTATTAGAAGAAAGAGTACGAGAACTACGAACACAACTACCAATCTTATCCATTCGTTTAGGTAATGTTTTATCATTAACTCTACGATATAATGAATAATTAGTAACTAAATTAATAGTAATAGTTCGTTTTTCAGTATAAGGTTCGTCAAGACTTTCATCTCTAAATCCTACTGTATTAGCAGGCTGTTTATCTACTCCATCCTCTACGGGGGGTATAACCTGTTTATCTGTATTTATATTAGAAGCAGCAGGAGTATTTTCTCCTGCTTTATTAGCTTCATTTACTTTGTTAAAATCCATATCTTAAATAGCTTCTTTTAAATGATTATAATACACATTTCAATAAGAACATCTTAGCAGTGTTATCTACCTGCAAACCAATAGAGCCTTTAACTTCATAACGAGCCATATCAATTTCAGTAGCTGCATGATTAGTATTAGGCAATCCCCAGCAAGCAGGAATATCAGTCATACCTTCGATAACTTTAGCTTTATAAGCCTGTCCTTTTTGACGTACTATACGAACATTCTGATTACCTTTATAATTACTCATATCAATCAAAGCAGCTTGATGAGAAGTAATAGGCAAACCTGTAGTAGGATGAATCATACCATTTTGTTTAGCAGCTTCAGCATCAGTACCCTTATCGAAATAAGCATTATGAATAACAGTAATAGTATATCCATCTGGAGTTTTATACTTATTAAAGTAACGTCCATAAGAAAGACCATCACCATTATCTTGAATCATCTTTTCACCAAGAGGAGTAATAAATCCGTTTTCTTTAGCATCAGTTCTGATAGCCATTTCAAAGTCACGAATAAATCCTTTACCGCCCATAAGAGCTACATTCTTATCGCCATCTTGAGTATCACGGTCAAGAACATCACCGATTGTACGTTCAAGTTTGTTAATAGTCAGAACTTCACCATAAGTATCATAGTTAGATTCACGACAAATTTCTAACATACCAGCAGTACGAGGAATAGGTTTACCATTATCATGGTCTTTCAAAGGAATAGTACCATCAGGTAAACGGTTATATTCAGACTTCCACAAACGTTCTTCGTTCATTACTCTCATGTGCAAATTGAACTGTCGCATTTCTTCATTAATCCAAAGATTAGAAGTACCACCATTATCGTTTTGAAATTGATATTGAGTAACAACATTAGCAAGATTACCAGCTATTTCTTTAGAATAACGATAAAATTCAAGTTGAGAAGTCATTCCAGCAGGTCCCATAGTATTGCTTCTGTTACCTTTAGAATAAGATTCAGAAACAGTAGGAGCACTTATTGCCCAATACATACCTTTAGTTAACCATTGAGGGTCAACATAAGCATCAGGATTAGGAGAAGTAAGTTTCAAAAGATAAGCATAACCGTAAGCAGATTCACCTAAGTCTTTCTGAATACGAACTTGAGTAACACCATCAGGAGCAGTAAGACCATGTTGTTCAATAAACCAATGAGTAGAGAAGTGAACTTCAAATTCACTACCGTTTTGACCGGGTTTAGTAATAGCAGTATTAAAGTAAGTTACAAAGTCTGTAAACTTCATACGACCCATAGTTTTCCAAGTCCATTGTACAGTAGCAACATCTTTAATACCACGACTACCTTGACCTTCAGTAATAAAACTTAAAGGAAAACGGTCATCATCCATACCATAATTATAAGTCAGAAAACTATTAATTTCTTCTGGCTTTTGAAGTTGAAGATAAGCAATTGATTCTTCATTAGAATAACCTCTATCTTCATAACGAGTTTGTCCAATAACACGTAATGTTTTCATCTACAAATTTACTATTATGTTAATAACCAAAACGCTCATCTTTCAGAACGTCTTTTTTACTGTCAGGTTTAGTTATTTTAATAGCTCCTTTTGTAGATTTACGTTGACTAGCAGTAAGTTTCAACTTTTTAGCTTCTTTATCAGAAACAGCCATTTCTATCAAACTATTATAACCTTTACCTGTATATTTAAGCCAAGCCTTAAGCAGTTCTTCATCGCGTCTTTCAGCAGGAGATAACTTCATTAAATCATTTTCATAACGAGAAAGTCCTTTATCGTCAACTTGATAAACATAATTGAAGAAATCTTCTGGAGTAGTAGAAATTTGTTTTCCATTACGTTCAATAATAACAGTTTCAGGAATACGATAACCAGCAATTTGTCGTTTATCAATACATTCTTTAACTCCATTCCAAAATTCCACAAGTTGTTTCTCTTCTTCTGCTTTAACTCGCATAGCTTCTTTAGCATTGGCTTCACGCATTTCATTATCAGCTTTCTGAAGAGCTTCAAGTTCTTCTTTAGCAACATTGAAAAGCTCATTACTATCTTTAAGATATTGAATATACTTATCAACATTACCACGACGATTAAATTCCTTAAACGCCTCACGAACAATAGCTTCTTGTTGGCTTACATTATTTTCATCTACTTCAATACCACTTCTATCGCGAAGTTCACCAAAGCCTTCAAATGAATTACCATTTGCAACATAATAATTAAGAAAATCACCAACGATAGGATAATCTTCAAATAATTTATTAACACCAGCTTGAGCAAATTCGTCACGTTTTAAATCAATAACGGATTGAATATAACTTGCAACTCCTTGAGGAGTATTATCAAAAGCAACTGGTTTACCATCTTCTGAAGTAACAGAAACACCTACAAGTTCTTGAATTGATTTAACATCAATAGTATTTTCTTCTTTAGTATCTTCTACTTCAAATTCTTTAAGATAAGCAGCAACTTCATTTTTAGCTTTAAAGATATTACCTTTATCGTCAATAAGATTACCGTCTTTATCAACAGTATATTTATTATCTCCATCTTCGATAATAGTACCTTCTTCTAAACCATGTTCAGCATCAGCGTCATTCGCTTTGCTAGTAGGCTGACCCCCCGTGGAGGATGGAGATTGGTTATCTTTATTAGCATTAGAATCGCTATTCCCATCTCCATTACCATTATTAGTAATATCATCAATAGAATTACCATCAGCATCTAACTGCCCTGTTTTACCTGTATCAAGGTCTGTAATGTCGTCAATAGGTTTTCCATCACCATTAGATGTTTCACCATTAAAACCAAAACTATCAAAATTAGGCATAACTCTTTGTTTTTAATTAATTACTATATCACAAATATAAACTATAATAATAATACGAGTTTTACTTGTATCGTTAAAATATGTTCACCTTTAAGCCGATTTGCCGATTAGCATACTATTGCTAACGAGGATATTTATTACTGATAACCTAGCCTGTCGCTTTCAGAGAAGCCGTGTATGAATCAAATTTTATCATAATGATCAATCTATCACGAAATGAATGAAGTGCTTAAAATGAGCTTAAAATGGCTCATGTGATGTAAATAAAAATGAAAATGGGCTGAACCTACTTTCACAAGCAAGTCCAGCCCTATTATGAACAAAATTTAAAAGTACAGCAGATTATTTACTTTTACTATCATAGCGATTTTTATTCGCTTTTGCAATCTTGACTTTATCATCACTTTCTTTAAGTTTAACAGCTAATTCTTTTTCTTTAAGTTGCGCTTCAACAGAAGTCTTTTGAGCATCTAAACTAAGTTTACTACGTTCAAGATTAAGTCTAGCATTTTCCATACGTTCTTCAGCTTGACTCTTTTCAGCATCACTAAGACCATTATCAAAACTCATAATATTAGCATTTGCTTTCATAGCTTCAATCTGACCATCAAGATATTTTTCAACTCTAATAGTTTCTCTATCTTGTTCTGCTTTTCTATCAATCTTAGCAAGTTCAAATTCTTGACGAAGTTGTTCTGTTTGTTGAGAAACACGTTCAACATCAAGTTCATGCTCACGTTGAATATTTTGATATTTATCAATAAGTTTGCTAATTTGAGCAACATTATCTCCACGAATAGCAGCATTAGCCATATCCATATTACCATTTTGAGCAGCACTAAATGCAAGCTGTTTATATTGTTCAAGTTTCTCACGTTCTTTAACAGAAGTTTTACAAGTAACAATATAATTGGCAAATATATGACTATTAATATCAAGACTTAAATATCTAATATCACCATCTTTAGTTTTATAAGAAGTATTAAGACCATCAATCCAAGCAAGTTTAGTATAATCCATTTCAGCTTGATAATCTCGTTCTCTCATTTTATCAAATATAAATTCAATAATAACAGAACCCATACTTCCACGAATAACTGCTTCATCAGTAACTCCTTTACCAGCACTATTAGCAATCTCACCATAACGTTGTGGAGTCATATCACATTCCATTTTAGCAGTCTGCTCAATCTCTTGAATAAGTTGCCCAAGTTCAGTAATATAATTATTCATACGACTTTCAAGATAACGAACATTTTGTGCTTTAACTAAATTAGCATCATCTTCATCATCAATATAAAGCACTCCATCAGCAGCCATACGATATATAGTTTCAGCAGGCTTTTTACCAAGAAGAGATTTAGCAATCATAAGAACATTCATCTTATTTTTAGCAATAGCCATTTCTCTATGATAAGAAACTATATTACGAAATACTTGATAAGGAATGACTGTATCTACAATACTAAATCTTCCAAAACCAGGCAAAAGTTCTGTAATACCATTATAAGGAAGTTTACCATTCCTATTGTAAGCAATAGGACGAGCCTTATAAGGATATATGCTTGTAGCACGAGAACCAATTCTAACGCTTTCATAAACTTGTGGACGCCACACCCATTCAATACTAATATCACCATTAGCAGGGTTAAGCTGATAAGTTTCATCAACAATTCTTGTTGTAACAAATGCTCCATTACTATATGTAAGAATACCTTCTTTTATTTCACCTCTCCAAACAGTATGCCAAACTTCAAATAAACCATTATTAGCATCACGAGCCATTATATTAGTATTCTTAATATGTTGTAAATCATCTTTATTAAATTTACTACATATATCACTAAAATAATACATATACTTATCCCAATTTAAAAGTGCTTTATCGCTAGAAGTAGTAGCACTATATTGATAATATGTATCAAGAGCTTCACGTTCTTTTTCAGAAAGATATTCATAAAATTCATCTATAATTTGTTGTTTAGTCAACATACGACGTTCAGCAAACATATCATAATCTTCTGCAAACATATTATCGTTAGGAACAGGAAAAGCATCTCTAACACTAACAACACGTTTAATTAATTGATTACCTACAACATCTCTATATGTGTAACAAGCTCCAAAAGCAACAAATTCAAAATAAGCTCTAGCATATATAATAAAAGCATCAGTTAAATCATCAATAACATTAATTAAATCTTGACCTTGAGCACTAATATCATCAATAAAATTTTCATTAAATTCTTTAATAAAAGCTTCAATATCAACAGCTTGTTCAGGATTAAATTGCTCTGGATTATTTCCTTCATTAACAAACTGCATATAACTTTCTTGTATTTTCTTAGCAACAGCTTGTTCTGCAAGCATCATAATTTGTTTACCAAGTTCAGCATCTCTAGCAAATACAACTTCTGGATTATTAGCTCCAACAATAAAATCATGTGGATTTTTGATATATTCACCAATATATCTTCTAATAATACCTTTCATCATATCATAATTACGCATAGTAGCTGGAAAACGAGTAAGATTTTCATCTTTCTCATTATAAGGATTAAGAGTTTTTCTATAATATTCTCTAGGAATATTACCAAGAAGAATATTAAACTTTTCTTCTACATTAAAATCAGCTTTACAAGCAATACCAGCTTCTATAACATAATCACAGCATTTAGCATACCAATCAACTTCTTGTTTTTCAGCATAACTAACATGCTGATTAGGAAAATCAAGTCTACCAAAATTATACATATCTTTATCTATTTAATCTTAAAACCATTGTCTATTAAAAATATCTGTTTTATCATTATCTTCTGTAACTTTCTTACGATTAGCAAGTTCTCGTTTACCTTTAATATCAACAGACTTCCAATATATACCTAAAAGTATAAGACTAGATATACGGTCAAAGTTACCTTCGGCATTAAACTTTTTAAGTTCAAGAATTGTTTGATAATCAAGAAATCTTTCAAAAACATAAATATCTTCTCCAAATTCATTCTTACCAATAACTTCATATAAGAACTCTTTAAGAAGTCGAAGACCATCTAGTTTCTTAAGACCACTACCAATATTATAACCATAACTAGTACTAACTTTTTCTTTAACAGCAGAATCCCAAACATATAAAGGTTCATAACCTAGATATTTAGTAGCTTTCCATTTACGAAAATTAGAAACAGTTTCACCACGATTTATTTCTACAAGTCCAGTACCAATACAATTATACCATTTACATAGTCGATAAAACTTTTCATCAGCTTCTTCTAGTCGTTCAGTACGTCCATAATATGCAGCACATAACTTAGGTTTAAATCCATTACGTTCTCTAGGCATTTCAATAACAAATATACTATTATGAGAATGTCTATCAGTAATTTCTTTTTTATCTTTATCAATACCAACAGGGTCATAAACTGCAACATAAGTACCGGGAAGAATACTTCTTATAAGCCTATCGCCAATATATGTTTCTTCATATTCTGGAGCAAACCAAACTCTTATACAACCATGAGGGTCTTCGTTACCACGTCTAGGAACTCCTTGAATATAATCATAAGTTTTCATATCAGGATTTTCAATTCTTATACGAGCATTAGATTTAAAATAAATCTTTTTAGTTCCATCTTCAAATAGTTCACCATCAGTATAAAACTTATAACTATTATCAATTCTAAGTTTATCTTCAAACTTATTAAGAGCTTCACTACTAAATATATTTTCACTAGCACTACTAAAAGATTCAGCAGGAAATAAAGCACGTTGACCAAGATAATTAAGATATTCTGCAAAAGTCTTAGCAGTTTTTTTCTTTTCAATTCTTTCTCGTGCAGCAAGTTGAAGACCTATTCGTAGATTACTATTTCCATCTTCATCAAATCCTTTAACTCCATCTATTTCTCCTTCAAGACCCCAAGCATAAGATTTAAAAAATCCACAAACTTCATTACGAGCATCATTATCAAAAACATTTTCAAAAGCCATAAATCCAAATGCTCTAGGATTATAAAAGTTTTGTTCAAATATTTGCATATTAGCAGCAGTAGCAGTTCCCCAAGCCATAAGAGTACCAGTAGTACGAGTACCAACAGTCATTGTAGGTTCAGTTACATTCATAAATTCATCAAAATTCTGCATTGTAGATAGCTCTTCAACTTTAATTGTAACAGCATCTTTACCAATAGCACAGTCAGGATTATTATTAGCACTAACGCTTAAAAGAGAACTAGACCAACTATCATCAGCTTCAACTCCATTTTTCATACGATAACCAAGTTTAAAACTATCAGTAGTAGGACTATATATACCTCTTTTAAATGGAGTCTTTTCTTCAAAGAACTTTAAATTATTAACAGCAAAATCGCTTAAACCTCCTTGTTTAATCAAATATTTATTATCAGCTGCAACATGAATAACAACTTTATGTTTAGATAAGTTAACTTCGTTAGAACTATCAGCAGCCATAATATAAGAAAAACCTCCACGTCGAGTTTTATCAATAATAAGATGCAAACCATTACGTCTACAAAATTCTATAATTTGCCAAGTCCAAAATTGGGCATCAATAAAACTAGGAAAACTATAAATCTTTTTAGCAGTAGCTCCATGTTCAGTAACAATAACAGATGATTCATCTGTGCGTTCCATACGAGTATAATTAAGAAAATTATAATGACCACCTGTTATCCAAACATCTTCTATACTTCCATCTGGATTTTGCCAACAAGGAGCAGAAAAACCATTACGTCGTCTATCACATTCTCTACGTCTAAATTGTCTATGAGGAATACTATCAACTTTAAATTGAGTATATTTACCTGTGGCTTGATATGTTCTAGCAGCTTCATTAAAAAGTTCAGTATTAACAAATTTGCCAGGTCTAATATTTAAAAGAAAGCCACCACTATCTCCAATTAAAAAGTTATTATGAGGGTCATACCATCCACAATCACTAGCTTTCTTATACTTTTTCTCTTTATCAGGTTCTTCAATGTATTCTAGAAAAGGATATTTACCATCAGCCATAATATTTTATTTAACTAGTAAACAAACAACAAAAGCGATGGCGCAAACAGCACCACCGCTTACCAAATATCTATTATTACGTTTAATACGTTCAATAGATTTATTTAAATTATCATTTACTTTATTACTATTATCAAGATTATTTTGTAAAGTTTCAACTTCTTTATAAAGAGCATTATATTTAATCTTATGAAGATTAATTATACTGTCTTGTTCATTAATAATATCTTTATAAAGTTTAGCTTTAATAATTTTAGTATTAGCAACCTTAATCATATTAATAGGAACAAGAACAGTTGTATCAGTAGTGTTGACTCCCCGTGGAGGATGCACTATATTATCAATCTCACTCTGACACCAACTTCTTGAATAACTCCCAAGTAGCACTATCATTAAGACTAATAACTTTATTTTCAATATCTTTTTCATGTTCTTTAAGTTTATAAACTATACTTTCTCTTTCAGTTATAACTAACTGTATAGAATCAATCCGAACATGATTAATAGCGGTGTCACTTTTATTATATGAATTGACTTCTACACTAAAACGACTTATTGATAAATATAGAGTAACACATAAATTAATAATCACTATTATAAATATTGCTATTAACATCTTCTTCATAATTCTATACAGTATTAAGTTAATCTTTTATTTCTATAAGTTTATTAAGTAAATCAAGATTCCATCTACCAGTTTCTTTAAGACCAAGAACTCTTTGAGCCATCTTGATAGCTGCAACTTGACCACAATTCACGTTAGTATCAAATAGTTGTTCAGCAACTCTCTGACTATTAAAATCATCAAGTTCAAATACATCCCAATAACCTATTTTATACTTTTCCCAAACAAGTTTCTGAAGCTGAACATCGTTATCAAGTTTAGACTTAAACTCTTTACTACCAACAGTATAATGTTTCTTATAAGAATCAATCATAATCCAACCTTGCCAAGTAGGATTATATTTACGACTGATACCTCTATAAGTTTCTCCACCAGCATCATCTTTATCGTTTACATAACCACCTTCTTTAATAGATAGTTTTTTAAAAGCATCTCCAAAGTAAGCCATAATTTAATTTATATAAGGATTAGTACAATATCTAAAACAATCAACAGTATCATAATAATCATCTCCATCAAATTCTTTAATTGTAATCCAAAACCAAAGAACTTTAATTTGAACTTTATAAATTACAAATGTAAAATCATCATCAATAAAATGCTCACAACCAATTAGTCTAATATTTTTTCTACGATTAACAATATACATAATATTTTATTCTTCAAGAGTTCTACGAATCCATGAACGTAAAAATTTGATATTATTTCCTTTACCTGCAATATCATTATAATATCTAATACGCTCAAGTTTATATTTAGCTACAAAATAATCAGCACTAATAGTAGTATCAGATTTATAAGCGTTAAGAGAATCTTGAGTTCTACGAAGTAATTCTTTAGTTAAAACTAATTCATTAACAGCAGTAGAATCAGTAACAGGAACATAACGAATTTCAGGAACTGGAGTAATACGTTTAGTACATCCACTAAATAAACAAATAGCAAATATAACTAAAACAATAAAACCAATAATTACTCCAATTAAATTATCTTTATTTAATTTCATATAGCAAGTTTAAATTGAGTTTGAACACCATTAGCTTTAATTTGTAATTCTCTGTCTTTAAGAACTTTATTAATATCGTCACGTAGGTAATTCATAGTAAAGAACTTAGTAGTTTCAACAGGATTTTCTTTAATATGATAAAGACCATCAGAAAATCTTTTTGGCATACCATATTCATTAAGTTCAAAATCACTATCAATATGACATAACCAAATACCTTTAATAGTTAAACCAAGTATATATTCAACAGCAAAAGCATACATACTAAGTTGAAGATTATATATAGCACCATTACAATTAGGAAGATGATTAAGAGGAGCTAAAAGTCGTTCATCTTTATCAACCCAAACATTAGTTTGTTGTGCAGGTTTAACTGTTTTATCTTTCTTATAATAACCACTATTAAATTTTAGTCCACCACGATTAGTTTTCCAATCACCTACAACAGCACAATTAGTATCTTCATTAACTAGAAGAATATCAATAGTTCCACTAATTAACCAATCTATAAGAAACATACCAATCTCACTATAAATCTTATATCCTCTTTCAGTGTACATTTTAAACGCATCATAAATAAGAGGATAACGATTATTAGTAAGTTCAATAAAATCTTTAAGATTAAGTAACTTATAACTAGCTCCAAAATTTGGTATATCAGCAATAGTAACCATTACACCATCTTCTCGTTTATCAAGATAATTAATAGCTTGTTGAAACATAGAAGCTCCTTTAACACCATCTTCAAGACCATTATGAGTATTAGTTCCACGTTCACAAGCTTCTTTAGTAATAGTTGACCATTGTTCCTCTAGTTTCTTCTCACTTATTCCTAGTTCTTTAGACTTCTTTCTCAACCAATAGTTCTTATCGAACTTTGGAGCATAATTATGAAGGATAGTAGTAGTTGAAATATAATCATTACCTAGACTATCATTATATTTATGTTCTTCTTCATGAAAAATAAGTCTAATATCATTATATCTTTTATCTCTAAGTTCCATATTATTAATACCATTAAGTTCAACACTAGTTTGGACCCGCTTCGGCACTACGTGCCTACGCTAGACTCCCCGTGGAGGATGGAGTAGATTAGCATCAGCTTATTCTTCAATCATACTACTAATAATTTCAACTCCACCTCTACCAGCAACATTCTCTTGTTCATACAGAAGATTTTCTTCAGCTACATTAAGAGCTTTAATCGTGTTTGGAAACTGATTAGCTAAATCATTAATTTGTTTCATATAACCAATAACAACTGGAACATCTTCTAGACTAGCACCATCAGATAACTTGTCATTCAGCAACTCATTTAATTTGCTAGCAGCTAAAGCAACATTATGAATACCACGCTTAATATTAAGTACAGCTTCCATACCAGCTCCAGCTTTTTGGTTATAATATCTTTTAATAAGTTTCCAAACAAGAATATCAGGTTGATAATTTTTAGGTAAATCAAAATTCTCAATAGCTTTTTTAAGAGCTTCTTTTTCACTAAGACCTTCTTGTAGACACGGACCTTTAGGGTCACCAAGATAATAAATAACTCCAACTTCTTTAACATACCTCTCTTTATTAGGAGATTTATCTCTAGTATAAAGAAGACTAACATCTCTATCAAGAAGTTGTTTAAGTGTAGGAGCTTTTGGCATACCAGTTTCATCTATGGTCAGCATCCAATCCAATTCCAAACCGTTCATATATTTCTTCTACTTCTTCATCAAATTCAATAATTTCAAGTTTACCCATAGCATATAGCCAAAGATTAGCATAAGCAGCACTATGTTTTTTACTTAGTTTAATCCAAATAGGAAGAAGTTTCTTTTTAAACTTATGTTCAGTCTTAATCTTTTCTTCTTCTTCATAATGTTTTTGCTTTTCTTCTTCCATAACTTTAGCAGTATATTCTTTATACTCTTCTCTAGTCATAGTTTTTCTAGCTTCTTTAAAGTCTTTATAATGACCAATAAGTTTGGAACGATACCAATTCTTTTGAATAGTGCCAATATGAGGAATAGCAACACATTTATCTTTTCGTATATTAATACTAGCTTCTTTTTCAAGACTTTCAATAATAGATTTACAAAGTATTCTATCATCACCTTGAAATCCAATATCATCTAATATATTATTTATATCTTTATAGATAAGAATATAATCATCATCAAAATCTTCATGAGAACTAGTATTAGCAATATTAAAACTAGTATTAGTCTTAAAATCCATAATTGAAAGTTTAAGAACTCTTCTTAAATTACTACTATAAACAAGAACACAAGTACCTATAATTTTAAATTATACATAAGTAGTTTTAAGAAGAGTTCGATTATTTAAACGAAATGGCTAATTAGCTTTTTCAGCAGAATGATAAACAAAAGGATTAATAGCTTTATGTTTATCAGTAATAGCAGCTCTTAAATCATTAATAGCTATAACTTTAAATTCAACAAACCAAACTTTTTGTCCTTTTGTATATCCTTGATTTTGTCCAAAAGTACCAACAGTAATAGAACGAGTTAGTTCAGTATCATTAGTAATATACTTATTAACAAATTGAGGACTAAGAACATTATGTTTAAGATAAAGATGATAGCCACGTTCAAGAGTAGAACGGTCAATAATAATCTTATCCATTTGATTCATACCAATAAGTTCAGCATCTTCTTTACTAATCTTAGCAATAATTGGCATAACCTCAACTGTACTTACTTTATTATTAATAACACCAAACAAACTTTCATTTTGGCAAAGAGCAACAACACAATAATGTTTAGCAATAACTACATTAGTAAGAATAGCGTCAAGTGCTTCACTTGTTATTTCGCTAATGTCAGTAGGTATTTGAATACCAAAATCTTTAAATTTACTTTCAACTTTAATCATAACACTAAATTATTTAGTTTTAATAATACTATCAATACCAATATTTCCAAGTTTAAGTTTACTAGGAACTTTAACTTCTTTTTTATTCCTTTCTCCACTATGAAATTCTTTAGTGTATTTAGGTTTAGTTTCACTTTTATCTTTACCCATAACTTAATTGTTTTTAGCAAATGTAAGAGTTTAGATGAATCTACCAAGAGAAAAACTATTTTTAACATTTACATCATAGAGGATTATATGATTATAAATATGCAAGTCATACTCCCCGTGGAGGATGAAGATGAGCTAGACTTAATCATATTAGTATTAATAATATTAATAGAGATAATGATATTAGTATTAATAATATTAATAGAGATAATGATATTAATTATAGTATTGATTAACTTGATGTGATTGATACTGATTATATCCATCCTCCACGGGGAGTATAGCGGAGAGCGAAGCTCGGAGCGGGTCCCAATGAATCTAATAATATATCTATATAATATAATATATCTATATAATTATATCTATATAATATATCTATATATATAATTATATATATAATTATATATATAATTATATCTATATATATAATTATATATATAATTATATATATAATTATATATATAATTATATATATAATTATATATATAATTATATATATATATAATTATATATATATATATATATATATATATATATATATATATCTATCTATCTATCTATATATCTATCTATATATCTATCTATCTATATATATATATATATATATATATATATATATATATATATATATATATATAT
>ENA-OQNI01000209-OQNI01000209.1-human-gut-metagenome-genome-assembly--contig:-NODE-209-length-94851-cov-8.668479_pt1 | contig 94851 bp, 74 predicted proteins | sample MGYA00242627_ERZ504876 | MGnify/ENA primary metagenome ERZ504876 (study PRJEB26092, sample SAMD00036386) | human gut metagenome | host: Homo sapiens | study: EMG produced TPA metagenomics assembly of... | reverse complement strand
TTACGGACGCGAAGTCCAAGGAAGAAAAAGATATCCAATTGCTACCTACATTCTAACAGCTTAAGCAACAAGATGGATAATTCCTTACTGGATGTAAGGGATATTAACCATAAATATATTGTAGTAGAATGAAATAGTAATGTAATATCAGACTTATAGAATAATAACCAAGAAGGATTATTGAATGAGCAAAAAGAGATTTTCCGGGCTGCGTCTGATTCTTATGGTGCCTGTGGTGGTGCTTTTGGCCGGTGGACTGATCATCGGTGGAAGAGCTTTGCAGGAACCGGGGGAAGTAAGGACTCTTAAAAAGCAGGAGGTAGCGCAGACGGATGAAGGACATCGGGAGTATTATTTCGGCCTTCTTAATGAGAATGAACAGAGAGGCTACCGCGAGATCCTGGAAGGAATCAGAAGCTTTGAGGATAAATTTTATCTGTCTCTCTCAGGAGATAATGAGATAGACAGAGTGTATCATGCAGTGCTGAAGGATCATCCGGAGCTGTTCTGGGTACATAACCGGGAGAAAGTTTATAAGACGACTTATTCGGGCAGAGATTACTGTCAGTTTTCTCCGGGATATACTTATACAGAGGAGCAGAGACAGGAGATCACGCAGGCTATGGAGAATGCGTATCAGGAGGTGTTATCGCAGATTCCGGATGGTGCTGATGATTACACGAAGGTAATGACTGTTTATACTTATGTCATAGACAATACAGAATATGTGATCTCTGATGATGACCAGAGTATAGCAGGAGCTTTCTGGAAGAAACAGGCGGTATGTGCGGGCTATGCGGGAGCAGTGCAGTATCTGCTGGAGCGTCTGGATATCCCCTGTATTTATGTGGAGGGTGATGCTGCAAACAGTACCCAGGGACATGCCTGGAATATTGTAGAGCTGAACGGACAGTATTATTATGTGGATGCCACCAATGGGGACCAGCCGGACTTTCTGGAGGGTGATGCCACGCTGCTGGCAGAGCATAAGACAACGATCTATGATTATCTGTGTCCGTTCCCACAGGAGTACGAGGAGAATTATACGGCCTCTGATGAGTTTCCTGTTCCTGCGTGTACAGCGACTGACATGAATTTCTATGTGAGAAACGGCGCCTGTTTTGATACCTATGACTGGAGCAGTGTATATGACCTGTGCAGACTGCGCATTGACAGTGATGCTGCGGTGGTACGCTTTAAGTTTGGCAGCCAGGGGGCTTATGATGAGGCATATATGGATCTGATCGACAGTAATCATATCCAGGATATCGCAAAATATTATATGGAAGTCCATGGGCTGTCACAGATTTCCTATCATTACGGTGTGATCGACAATATGAAGACCTTATACTTCATGTTCTGACGGGTTTAGTTCAGTTGAGAAGACTCCCGCTTCTATCAGTGAGTTGATTATAAACTTATCTCAGTGGTAGTCTGATCTCCGACTGAAATAAATGCCCCGCAAGGATGTGCGGCGGTTCTAAGAGAAATGTGTCAGTTGATGATAAGGAACGCTATAAATATATAACTAAAAGGAGTGACTGAAAATTATGGTTAATATGACAGATATATTTGGAAATGCGTTGAGTATTGCCGGGAGTTTTATGGATTCAGATCTGGTGAATCGTTTTATGATGGTAATATTTGCAGTGATCCTTGTGTTTGGAGTGCTGAACTGTATTCTGGGATACAGGCTTCTGCGTTTCTGGATGATGCTGGGAGGTTTTCTGGTAGGCGGCGGTCTTGCGCTGGTGGTTGTACATACAATGGGAATACAGGAGAAATCAACAATGCTGATCGCAGCACTGGCGGCAGGAGTTGTGTTCGCAGTGATTGCATTTCTGATCTATAAGGCAGGTGTGTTTATCCTGGCAGCAGGTATCGGCTGGGCGGCCAGTATTTATTTCCTGCATCCTACCAGCTCCGCAGTATTTTTTGCATGTATTCTGATCGGCGTAGCTCTTGGTTCCATGGCGGTGAAATACTGCAGGGAAGTGCTGATCGTGGCTACAAGTTTGATCGGTGGTATTATGGCAGGGGTTTCCCTTGCACAGCTTGGAAATCTGGCAGATATTCCCTATGGACTGGGAATGAGTGTGGGATTTGCAGTTCTGGGTATGTTGATTCAGTTTGCTATCAACAAACCGGTTTCTGATGAAGAGGATGAAGAAACGGTTGATGAAGAAAGCACTGAGCAGATTTACAGGCGAAATCAGGACCTGAGACAAGACCAGAGTTTTGAGCAGTCTCAGGACAGAGACATGGAGGAATCAATATATGCCAGAGGACAGAAAGGACAGGCGAGAAAAAATGGCAAAAGAAGCTAAGACAAATGCAATGAGAATGCTGGACAGACAGAAGGTTAAATATGAGGCGTTCTCATATGAATGTGATGAATTTATTGACGGGGTCCACAGTGCGGATAAGATTGGAGCACCCTATGACCAGTCTTTTAAGACTCTGGTAATGGAAGGAAAGAGCGGCGGCTATTTCGTTTTTGTAGTTCCGATTGAAAAGGAAGTTGACCGTAAGGCGGCTGCAAAGGCTGTCGGTGAGAAGACAGTGGACATGATCCATGTGAAGGATATCACAAAGATTACCGGATATGTGAGAGGCGGCTGCAGCCCGCTGGGAATGAAGAAACCTTATCCTGTTGTGTTTGATGCATCTGCAGGAGAATTTGAAGAGATTTATGTGAGTGGCGGCCGTATCGGACTGACACTGAAGGTTCCCCTTGCTGATCTGCTTAAGGTGACAGGCGGAAAGCTGGCGGATATTATCATGAAGACAGAATAAAATAACAGGGTACGGCTAAGCCGTACCCTGTATTTTATTCTTTAGTTATCGGAAGCGTCCTCTTCGTTGATCTCGAATACGTGACGTTTCTTAGCCATCTCATCACTTGCCAGATATTCATCGTAAGTAGTGATCTTGTCGATCATGGTTCCGTTTGGAAGGATTTCCATGATACGGTTGGCTGTTGTCTGTACGAACTGATGGTCATGTGAGGTGAAAAGGATAACACCCGGGAATTTGATCAGACCGTTGTTCAGTGCTGTGATGCTCTCCATATCGAGGTGGTTGGTTGGCTCATCCAGGATCAGGATATTTGCACCGGAGATCATCATCTTGGAAAGAAGACAGCGGACTTTCTCACCACCGGAAAGAACGCGTACACGTTTGATGCCGTCTTCACCGGGGAAGAGCATACGTCCGAGGAATCCACGAACATAAGTAGCATCCTTGATCTCGGAATACTGTGTCAGCCAGTCTGTAATAGTAAGGTCATTATCGAACTCTGCAGTGTTGTCCTTAGGGAAATATGCCTGGGAAGTGGTAACACCCCATTTATAATTTCCTTCATCCGGTTCCATTTCACCAACTAAGATCTTGAACAGAGTAGTGATTGCCTGTTCGTTGGCACCGACGAAAGCTACCTTGTCATCATGTCCGAGTGTGAAAGAAATGTTATCCAGAACTTTTACACCGTCGATGGTCTTGGAAAGGTTCTCCACCATAAGGACTTCGTTACCGATCTCGCGGTTTGGACGGAAGTCGATGTATGGGTATTTACGGCTGGACGGACGCATATCGTCAAGCTGGATCTTTTCCAGGGCACGTTTACGGGAAGTTGCCTGTTTGGACTTGGAAGCGTTGGCACTGAATCGGGAAATAAATTCCTGAAGTTCTTTGATCTTCTCTTCTTTTTTCTTGTTGGCTTCCTTCATCTGTTTGATGAGGAGCTGGCTGGACTCAAACCAGAAGTCGTAGTTTCCGGCATAGAGCTGAATCTTGCCATAGTCGATGTCTGCTGTATGAGTACATACTTTATTTAAGAAGTAACGGTCATGGGATACAACGATGACAGTGTTGTCAAAGTTGATCAGGAATTCTTCGAGCCATTCAATAGCGGGCAGGTCAAGGTGGTTGGTAGGCTCATCCAGAAGAAGAATGTCCGGATTACCAAACAGTGCCTGCGCCAGAAGAACTTTGACCTTCTGGCTTCCTGTAAGGTCAGCCATCTGGGAATAGTGGAGATCGGTTTCAATTCCAAGACCATTCAGAAGAGTAGCAGCATCAGATTCTGCTTCCCATCCGTTCATCTCTGCAAATTCACCTTCCAGTTCACTGGCACGGATACCGTCTTCATCAGTGAAGTCCGCTTTTGCATAGATAGCATCTTTTTCTTTCATGATCTCATACAGTCTCTTGTTACCCATGATAACAGTATCCAGAACTGTATATGCATCATATTTGAAGTGATCCTGCTGCAGGAAAGAAAGACGCTGGCCCGGAGTGATAACAACGTCACCGTTGGTAGGCTCTAACTGTCCGGAAAGGATTTTAAGGAATGTGGACTTACCGGCACCGTTTGCACCGATGAGACCGTAGCAGTTGCCCTCAGTAAATTTGATATTTACATCTTCGAAGAGGGCCTTTTTACCTACGCGCAATGTAATATTGTTTGCTGAAATCATATCATACCTCTTTTTCGTGAAATTATTGTTTTGCAGTAACTGTCCGGCAGATTGTTTATGGAAAACGTATCTTTCGCAGGAAACAGTTACATTATTTCCTATTATATAAGTTACAACCGTTTATCATTGTACCGTAAATTGGGAAATTTGCAACTGTTTTTTGCTTTTTTGGGTTCTTTTATTTACAAAAAAAAGAAGCACTGTTATAATATAGAATAATATAGCCTCTTGACGGACAGAAATATGAGGCATTGATATGACAGAAATAACGATTACTGTTTCCATTGTTTTATGCAAAACAGCGATGTGGACAGTAAAGGATAATTAATTTTAGAGAGGTTGCAAAGACTATGTTTATTACAAGAGAGTGCGATTATGCAGTTCGAGTGGTACGTGCGCTTTGGGGAGAGAGCAGACTGAGCGTATCCGATATCTGTGAGAAAGAAGCAATCACAGCTCCTTTTGCCTATAAGATCCTGAAGAAACTTCAGAAGGCAGAGATCGTGAAGGGATACAGAGGCGTACATGGTGGTTATTCTCTGAACAGGGGACTGGATGAGCTGACTTTATATGAGGTTTATTCGGCGATTGATCCGGATATGTTTATCATCGAATGTCTGGATCCGAAATATAACTGTGTCAGAGACGGACAGGATGGATTGCCATGTCTGGTACATAGAGAATTGTTATCTGTACAGGATGAACTGATAAGTCTCCTTAAGAGAAAAACAATACAGCAGATCATGGAGGAGGCGTAGAGCCTCCTTTTTTTACTTTTATCTGCCTGATTTGTCCGAAATTTGGCATATCTGCATAATGTTAGTTATATGCAACTCGAAAAATGCACATATTTGCTACTGAAATAACAGAAAATCTCTGCTTTGTACCTCAGAAGATACAAAATATGTCAAAACAAATTGGACACAGGCAGAAGATTATGTTATAATCTACAATGAAATTTGAGGTATATTTTACTTATGCCTTGAAATAAATAATTAATTTTTTCATCAACCTTTAAGGAGGAAAAACAAACTATGGCAAGAAAGATGAAAACCATGGATGGTAACCATGCAGCTGCTCATGCTTCATATGCATACTCAGATGTAGCCGCTATTTACCCGATCACTCCTTCATCTGTTATGGCGGAAGCAACAGATGAATGGGCAACCCAGGGAAGAAAGAACATTTTCGGACAGGAAGTTCAGGTAACTGAAATGCAGTCTGAGGCTGGTGCAGCAGGTGCTGTACACGGATCTCTGGCAGCAGGTGCTTTAACAACAACATATACAGCATCTCAGGGTCTGTTACTTATGATCCCGAACCTTTACAAAATTGCCGGTGAGCAGTTACCTGCAGTATTCAACGTATCTGCACGTGCACTTGCTTCCCACGCACTTTCAATCTTCGGTGATCACTCCGACGTTATGGCCTGTCGTCAGACCGGATGCGCAATGCTCTGCGAATCTTCTGTACAGGAAGTTATGGACTTAACACCTGTTGCTCACCTTTCAGCAATCAAAGGTAAAGTTCCGTTCATCAACTTCTTCGACGGATTCCGTACATCTCACGAGATCCAGAAGATCGAGACATGGGATTATGAAGATCTGAAGGATATGGCAGATATGGATGCAATCGCTGCATTCCGTAACCATGCCCTGAATCCGAATCACCCATGTCAGAGAGGTTCTGCTCAGAACCCTGATATCTTCTTCCAGGCAAGAGAAGCATGTAACCCATACTACGATGCTCTTCCGGCAGTAGTACAGGAATACATGGATAAAGTTAACGCTAAGATCGGTACAGATTACAAATTATTCAACTACTACGGAGCTGCTGATGCAGAACATGTAATCGTTGCTATGGGATCTGTAAACGATACAATCGAAGAAACAATCGATTATCTTGCAGCAGCAGGAAAGAAAGTCGGTGTTGTTAAAGTTCGTCTTTACAGACCATTCTGTGCACAGGCACTCATCGATGCAATTCCGGATTCTGTAAAACAGATCACAGTTCTTGACAGAACTAAAGAGCCGGGTGCACTTGGCGAGCCACTGTACCTTGACGTTGTAGCAGCATTAAAAGACAGCAAATTCGGCGGCGTAAAAGTATTCTCCGGACGTTATGGTTTAGGTTCCAAAGATACTACACCTGCACAGATCGTAGCTGTTTATGAGAACACTGCTAAAGAGAAATTCACAATCGGTATCGTTGATGATGTTACTAACCTTTCCCTTGAGACAGGTGCTCCGATCGTAACAACTCCTGAAGGAACAACAAACTGTAAATTCTGGGGTCTGGGAGCTGATGGTACAGTAGGTGCCAACAAGAACTCCATCAAGATCATCGGTGACAACACAGACATGTACGCACAGGCTTACTTTGATTATGACTCCAAGAAGTCCGGTGGTGTTACAATGTCCCACTTACGTTTCGGTAAGAAACCGATCAAATCCACATACCTGATCCACAAAGCAAACTTCGTAGCATGTCATAATCCATCCTACGTAAACAAATACAACATGGTTCAGGAACTTGTTGACGGTGGTACATTCCTCCTTAACTGTGCATGGGATATGGAAGGTCTTGAGAAACATTTACCAGGACAGGTAAAAGCTTTCATCGCTAACCACAATATCAAATTCTACACAATCGACGGTGTTAAGATCGGTATTGAAACTGGCATGGGACCAACACGTATCAACACAATCCTTCAGTCTGCATTCTTCAAACTTACAGGAATCATTCCTGAAGATCAGGCAATCGACCTTATGAAAGCTGCTGCTAAGGCAACATACGGACGTAAGGGTGATGATGTGGTACAGAAGAACTGGGCAGCTATTGACGCCGGTGCTAAACAGGTTGTTGAGATCCAGGTTCCGGAAAGCTGGAAAGATGCTGAGGACGAAGGCCTTCATATGACTCATGCAACAGAAGGACGTCAGGACGTTGTTGATTTCGTTAACAATATCCAGGCTAAAGTAAATGCTCAGGAAGGTAACTCCTTACCTGTATCTGCATTCAAGGATTATGTAGACGGTACTACACCATCAGGTGCAGCTGCATATGAGAAACGTGGTATCGCAGTTAACGTTCCTGTATGGAATCCAGAAAACTGTATCCAGTGTAACAGATGTGCTTATGTCTGCCCACACGCAGTTATCCGTCCTGTAGCTCTGACAGCTGAAGAAGCAGCTAATGCTCCTGAAGGCATGAAGACATTAGACCTTACAGGTATGAAAGAATATAAATTCACAATGTCCGTATCCGCACTTGACTGTACAGGATGTGGTTCTTGTGTAAACGTTTGTCCAGGTAAGAAGGGTGCGAAAGCACTTGCTATGGAAAACCTTGAAGCAAGCGCAGACGAGCAGAAATACTTTGACTACACAGTGAAACTGCCGGTTAAAGAAGATGTTATCGCTAAATTTAAAGAAGCAACTGTTAAAGGCAGCCAGTTCAAACAGCCTCTGCTTGAGTTCTCTGGAGCTTGTGCAGGATGTGGTGAAACACCATACGCTAAACTGATCACTCAGCTGTTCGGTGACAGAATGTACATCGCAAACGCAACAGGATGTTCTTCTATCTGGGGTAACTCCTCACCATCTACACCATACACAGTAAACGCTAAGGGACAGGGTCCTGCATGGTCCAACTCTCTGTTCGAAGATAACGCTGAGTTTGGTTATGGTATGCTTCTTGCTCAGAGAGCTATCCGCGATGGCTTAAAAGCAAAAGTTGAAGACGTTGTTGCTAACGGAACAAACGAAGACGTTAAGGCAGCTGGTCAGGAATGGCTGGATACATTTGCTGTAGGTGCTACAAACGGCGCTGCTACAGACAAACTTGTTGCTGCTCTTGAAGCTTGCGGATGTGACAAAGCAAAAGAAATCCTTGCTCAGAAAGATTTCCTGGCTAAGAAATCCCAGTGGATCTTCGGTGGTGACGGATGGGCTTATGATATCGGATTCGGTGGTGTTGACCATGTTCTTGCTAGTGGACGTGATATCAACGTTATGGTATTCGATACAGAAGTTTATTCTAACACAGGTGGACAGTCTTCCAAGTCTACACCTACAGGTGCTATCGCTCAGTTCGCTGCAGGCGGTAAAGAGACTAAGAAGAAAGATATGGCTTCCATCGCTATGAGCTATGGCTATGTATACGTTGCTCAGATTTCCATGGGTGCTGACTTCAACCAGACTGTAAAAGCTATTGCAGAGGCTGAGGCTTATCCGGGACCATCTCTGATCATCGCTTATGCTCCATGTATCAACCATGGTATTAAGAAAGGTATGGCAAAAGCTCAGACAGAGGAAGAATTAGCAGTTAAGGTTGGATACTGGCATAACTTCAGATTCAATCCTGCAGCTGAAGGAAACAAGTTCTCTCTTGATTCCAAGGCTCCGAGCATGGAAGATTATCAGGCATTCCTTGACGGTGAGGTTCGTTACAACTCTCTGAAACGTCAGAATCCTGAGAAGGCTGCAAGACTGTTTGCTAAGAATGAGGCTGAGGCTAAGGCTAGATTTGAATATCTGCAGAAGCTGATCGCTCTTCATAGCGCTGAATAATCTTTTCGGTTTTTGAACGATTGATAAACAATAATATAAAATAAATAGATAGAGCTATTTATAGTGTCCAGACGATATATGGGCCGCGGTACTTTTGTATCGCGGCTCTTTTTATGTGTTGGAACAGGGGGACGCCGGGGAATGACAGAACATCTGAGGCTCAGTCTCGGAACCATGTAATTTCTAAGTATTTGAAAAGCCGCTAAGGGCATTCAGAAATTGCTCAAACTCGCTTTGCTCAGACAGTGAGCAATTTCTGAATAACGCGGCTTTCCAAATACTAAGAAATTACATGAACCCTCGAGATTCGCTTCAGATGTTCTGTCATTCCCCGGCTGATTGTTGACTAAGACTTAATGTCTGACGGAAGGGAGGAGTGAGGGTACATGCAAAGGGAGAGGAGAAGTTGGGATATAAAGGGATGGGGATGTGTTTGACAAGGAGGAGATATTTGATTATAATCATCATGGTGTTTTAGAGGATTGATATAGATATAGGAGTTGTTATGAGGAGATTTGCGAGTAAGGATAGTAAGAGGGATTTCTATATATTATATACGCTGGTTTTTGGGGTTATTGCGGGGTTTATTTATTATCAGTTTGCGGGGAATGGAAAGTCTTTGGTGTGGAGTCATGACGGGATTCCGCAGCATTTGAATTCTCTGGCGTATTATGGGCGGTATCTGAGGGAGGTTCTGCATACGATTTTTGTAGAGCATAAGCTGGAATTGCCTATGTGGGATATGAATATCGGGTATGGTTCGGATATTCTTACAACTTTGCATTATTATGTGATCGGGGATCCGCTGACTTTGTTGTCTGTGTTTGTGCCGGCGGATAAGACGGAGGTTTTGTATGAGGTTCTGATTTTTCTGAGGATTTATCTGGCGGGGATTTCTTTTAGTGTTTTTTGTTTTTATCATAAGAATCCGAAGCAGGCGACGTTTATGGGAACGTTGATCTATATTTTTGCGGGATGGACGATTTATGCGGCTATGAAGCATCCGTATTTTTCCAATCCTATGATTTATCTGCCGCTGGTTCTGATGGGGATTGATAAGATTTATAAGAGGGAGAAGCCATGGCTGTTTATCTGGGCGACTGCGGTTTCGGCTATGTCGAATTTCTATTTCTTTTATATGATCTGTATTTTTATGTTTATTTATGCGGCTTTCCGATATTTTGGAATTTTCAGTGAGAGAAGTGTGAAGGATGTTCTGGGATGGCTGGTGAAGTTTATCGGCTATTATGCGGTGGCTTTGATGATCGCGGCGGTTATTTTTCTTCCGGTGATCATGACGATTTTTGGTACGGACAGGTTTCAGGCTGAGAATTATGTGCCTCTTTTATATGATAAAATTTATTATGAGAAGTATCTGGGTGATCTGATCGGGGAGAATATGATCCAGTGGGGGGTTGCCGGGTATTCTGCTGTTGCTATGGCGGGTGTGTTTGTGCTTTTTTCCAGGAAGAAGAAGTACCTGGATTTGAAATTGGGATTTGGGTTGTTGAATCTGTTCTTGCTGGTGCCTTTTGCAGGGCATGTGCTCAATGGTTTCTCTTATGTGTCCAACAGGTGGATCTGGGCTTATGGGATGATGATCGCGTATATTTTTGTGAAGGCGTATCCTGAGCTGTTTACTCTGACTGTCGGGGAGAAAAAGAAGATTTTTGTTATGGTCGTGGCCTATTGTGTGCTGGCTCTGTTTGCGAAGGCTGCAAGGACGCAGAGAAATATGGCCGGTGTGCTGGTTCTGGTATTGGCTGTGTTTACGGTTACTTCTTTTGGAAATATTTTTCTGCAGGGGAAGTATATGTGCGGGCTTCTCAGTGCTTTGCTTGTGGTGAGCATTATGTTGAATGTTTCTTATCAGTATTCTTATGAGAAGGATTATCTGTCGGAGTTTGCAGCCGAAGAGGAGTCGCTGGATAAGCTGGAGTCGAATACGGATAAGGCGGTTCTTGCTGCCGGGGATTCAGGTGTCTATCGTTATGACCAGTATGGGGCATTGCCCTATGATAATACTTCTATGTATATGGGTACGAACAGTACTGCTTATTATTTCAGTCTTGCAAACAGCAGTATCAGTGATTTTTTCAGTGAAATGTATCTGAATACGCCATGGGAGCAGCATTATGAGAACCTGGACGGAAGGACGATTCTGGACAGGCTGGCTTCTGTGAAATATTTTGTGATAAGTGGTGATAATTTCCGCTATCTTTCCTATGGATATAATAAAGAGAAGGGCTCTGCAGGAAAGGGAAAAAGTGAGTGCAGGGCTTATGAGAATGAGAATGCACTGCCTCTGGGTTATACTTATGACAGTTATATTCCTGAATCGGAATATGAGAAAATGGATGTGGTAAAAAAACAGCAGGCTTTGATGGACGGTGTGGTGCTTGAGGAGAGTACACTGCCTGAGGCATCTGTTGATGCTGATAATGAGAATATCCAGTATCGTATGGAGACAGGGGATGGTTGTGCTCTGTCTAAGGGAGCAATCAGGGTGACGAAGGAAGGGGCGCAGCTGAAGCTTGTGTTCCATGGTCTTACGGACAGTGAGAATTACCTGATCGCAGATAATCTGGATTATGACAGTCTTTCACCGAGAGAACTGATTGGTAACAGTCAGTGGAAGAAGATGTCTGAGTATGACAAAAATAAGGTTCTTGATGAGGACAGCCGGTGGCGATACTGGAAGGAATCAAAGGAAGCGGCTATGACAGTCAGCTCCAATGATGTGACCAAGACCATAAAGATTTTTACGGATAAGTATAATGCCTACAGTGGACGGCATGATTTTCTCTGCAATATGGGATATTCCAGATCAGGGGTTCGTACTATGACGATCACCTTTGCCAATACAGGTGTTTATACCTATGATAAATTAAGAGTTGTGAGCCAGCCGGTGCAGGGGATTGAGGAAAAAACTGTGAAGCTGGGTGAAGAAGCTCTCGAGAATGTAAAAATGGGAACGAATGAGATTACAGGGGATATCAGTGTTTCCGAAAAAAAAGCTCTTGTGTTGTCTGTTCCGTACAGTAAGGGATTTACGGCTTATGTGGACGGGAAAGAAACGAAGCTTCAGAAGGCGAATACCATGTTTATGGCTCTGGAACTGGAGCCTGGTTCACATGAGATACGCCTGACATATTGTACGCCTTACCTGAAAGCAGGAATGCTTCTTTCTGTTCTGGGGCTGGTTATATATGTAATGCTGGTGTTCAGGAAGAAAAAGTAATCCAAATTCCATTGCTTCAGGAAAGTCTGGAATGAATTTGAGTCTCATTACTGAGAACGAAGAGAACAGTAATATACGTGCTACTATCCTGTGAAGTGTTTGACACACTGGAGCATGCAGATTGTTGGAATGGACATTTCTGTAAATTTGTGTATAATAAAGTAGAAATAAGAATTGCGGGAGCTGTAAAGTGCTTAGGAGTAAAATAACCTTTTGCCCCTGACATTATAGAAAATATTTACAGGAGTAACAGACAGTGAATGAGAAACTAGTCTGTTGTAAATGAATGAAACAAAATGAGGAATGACATCATGAGTAAATTATCAGTGGTACTTCCGGCATATAATGAGGAGCTGATGGTTGGGAAAACCTGTCGGGTGCTGGCGGAAGTTCTTACAAAAGCGAAGATTCCCTATGAGCTGGTGGTTGTAAACGATGGTTCCGGCGACCGGACATGGGAAGAGATTCAGAAGGCAGGAGAGAGGGATGCGAATGTGACAGGCGTTCTTTTTTCCAGAAATTTCGGAAAGGAAGCAGCGATTTTCGCAGGGCTTGCGCAGGCCTGTGGAAATGTGGTGGCTGTCATGGACTGTGACCTGCAGCATCCGCCGCAGACACTTATTGAGATGTACAGGCTGTGGCAGGAAGGCTATGAAGTGATCGAGGGTGTGAAGGCAGACAGAGGAAAAGAGGGCTTTTTACATAAAGAATGTGCAGGATTTTTCTATGATATCATGTCTAAGGCAACTAAGGTGAATATGAAGGATGCCTCGGATTTTAAGATGATGGACAGGAAGGCTGTGGACAGTATTCTGTCTATGCCTGAGAGGAATATGTTCTTTCGGGCTACCTCTTCCTGGGTGGGATATAAGACTACCAGTGTGGAATTTGAGGTGCAGGAGAGAGAGGCCGGCGTTTCCAAGTGGTCTCCGTGGTCTTTGGTGAAATATGCGTTCACAAATATCGTGGCATTTACTACTTTTCCGCTGCAGTTTGTTACAATCACAGGAGCGATATGTTTTATCTGTTCGCTGGTACTTATGGTCTATTCGCTTGTGCAGTATTTTACAGGTTCTGCAGTGGAAGGTTATACCACCCTGCTGATGGTGCTGCTTCTGGTGGGAAGCGCCATGATGATCAGTCTTGGAATTATTGGATATTATATTTCCAAGATTTATGAAGAAGTAAAGCGCAGACCGAGATATATTATTTCAAAAGTAATTAAGAATGGAAATATACAGGACTGAGAGGATATATTTGTATGAAGCAATGGATCAGAAAAATGTATGAAAGTTCCGTTATCCGCTATATTTTCTTTGGCGGATGTACCACTATGGTAAATCTGGTCAGCTTTTTCATTCTCAGAAATCTGAAGGTGGAGCTGAATATCGCCAATATTATTTCGATCATCCTGGCGATCCTGTTTGCCTATGTGGTAAATTCGAAGTATGTTTTTCAGGATAAATGCGAGACATTGAAGGATCATGTTCAGCCATTCTGCAAATTTGTCAGTGCCAGACTGGTCACTATGGTGATAGAGGTTGGCGGTGTATGGCTGCTTGTGTCAGTGATGGGGCTTAATGATATGATCGGGAAATTCCTGACACAGTTTATTGTGTTGATACTGAATTATGTATTCAGTAAATTTTTTGTGTTTACAACAGGGAAATCAAAATAATGAAGGAAAAGAGAGGGAAAACTCATGACTCTGGAAGAAGCTATTGCAAAGATTAAGCCATTAGATCACAATGCCATGGAAATTGCACAGAAAAGATGGGACAGTATTGCGAAACCACTGCATTCTCTTGGAAAACTGGAGACTCTTTTGATCCAGATCGCGGGAATTACAGGAAACGCAGAGGTGGATCTTTCCAGGAGAGGTCTGATCGCCATGTGCGCGGATAATGGTGTGGTAGAAGAGGGTGTGACACAGACCGGACAGGAAGTTACTGCCATCGTTGCCGAGAATTTTCTGAAATATGACACATCTGTCGGTGTGATGTGTAAGCAGAACCATGCGGAGATTTTTCCGGTGGATATGGGGATGGTGACGGATACAAAAGTCCGCACAGACCATAAAATTGCCTATGGTACACAGAATATGACCAAGGGTCCTGCCATGACAAGAGAACAGGCTGTAAAGGGGCTTGAAGCAGGCATTGACATGGTAAGGGAACTGAATGATAAGGGCTACCGGATTCTGGCAACAGGGGAAATGGGAATCGGAAATACAACTACCAGCAGTGCAGTTGCTTCTGTGTTGCTGAAACAACCGGTGGAAGAGATGACAGGGCGCGGCGCAGGTCTGACCAGCGAGGGACTTGTGCGCAAGATCAATGCGATCAAAAAAGCCATTGCATTAAATGAACCAGATCCTGAGGATGCCATTGATGTTCTGGCAAAGGTAGGCGGTCTTGATATCGCTGGAATGGCAGGTGTCTTTCTGGGAGGTGCGGTTTATGGTATTCCTGTAGTCATGGACGGATTTATTTCCTGTGTTTCTGCGCTGATCGCCATGCGTATCTGCCCGGCTGCGAGGGATTATATTCTTGCATCCCATGTATCAAATGAGCCTGCTGCCCATCTGATCCTTGAGAATATGGGGAAAGAGGCAATCATTCATGCGGATATGTGTCTGGGCGAGGGAACCGGAGCAGTAGCTTTATTCCCGATCCTTGATCTGGCAGCAGCGGTTTATCATTCTATGAGTACTTTTGATGATATCCATGTGGAACAGTATGAGGAGTTGAAATAATGCTGACGCTTGTGACAGGGGGGAGCGGGAGCGGAAAATCTGCTTTTGCGGAAGACAGGGTGCTTTCTTTCGGGGATGCACAGAGGATTTACATAGCGACCATGCACCCTTTTGATGAAGAGAGCCATAAAAGGATCGAGAGACACCAAAAGATGCGTGCAGGAAAATGTTTCGAGACAGTTGAGTGCTATACAGGGCTCAAAAATGTGAAACTGCCTGCCGGATGTGTGGTGCTTCTGGAATGTATGTCGAATCTGGTGGCAAATGAAATGTTTGAAGAGCAGGGAGCCCATGACCGGACAGTTTCGGAAGTTACAAAAGGGATTGAGAATCTGCTGGGACAGGCTGCTCATGTGGTGATCGTTACAAATGAGATTTTTTCAGATGCGGTTGTGTTTGATGGAGATATGGATTCTTATCTGGAATATCTGGGAAAAATCAATCAGGCTGCTGCGCAGAGAGCTGATGAAGTGGTGGAAGTTGTATATGGGATACCAGTCTTTCACAAATCCACAGATACCTGCAGCAATCTTTGCAAATAATACATTTGACAGGATTGACATACTATGAAAAAGAGGAATTGATCAATGAAATCTTTATGGAATAATTTTAAGGTGGCATTTGCCATGTTTTCTAAGATTCCCATGCCCCGCGCTGACTGGACAAAGGAAAATATGAAGTATATGTTCTGCTTTTTTCCGTTTATCGGAACTGTGATCGGCGGGCTGACTATGCTGGTGGCGTATCTGGGACTTCGGTTTGGGTATCAGCCGGGATTCGTGACAGCAGTGCTGGTGCTGGTACCTGTATTTGTGACAGGCGGGATCCATGTGGATGGTCTTTTGGATACTTCGGATGCCCTGAGTTCCTGGCAGGAGAGAAGCAGAAGGCTGGAGATTCTTAAGGATTCCCATGCAGGTGCTTTTGCCGTTATTACTGCGGCGGTATATTTCATTGCCTGGTACGGCGCTTACAGTCAGTTGTTTAACGGTGCAGAGAATATGAGGGTGATCGGAATTCTGAGCCTTGGCTTTATGGTTTCCAGATGTCTGTCAGGGATCGGAGTTATTACCTTTCCGAAAGCAAAGGCAGACGGTACAGTTGCTGAGTTTTCCAGAAATTCTTCAGATGTGCTCTCGAGAAATGTGCTGATCGTCTATCTGGTGCTTCTGGCTGCGGGAATGATCTTGATCCGGCCTGTATGGGGAAGTCTGGCTTTTGTGGGAGCTTTGCTGATTTTCTGGTATTATCATCATATTGCGATGAAGTACTTTGGCGGGACAACCGGGGATATTTCGGGATTTTTTCTTTGTATCTGTGAAGTTGGGATGGCATTGATCCTGGCGGTGGTTTCTAATTTTTGAGGAGAAGAGTATGGAAATGATAATCGGCGGTGCATATCAGGGAAAGACTGAATATGCCAGGAAACAGTATCCACAGTTAAGGTGGAGTGACGGCGGTTCTGTCACAGAGGAGGAACTGATGAATGCTCAGGGTGTAACTGGTTTTCAGCAGTATATCCGTAGTGAACTGGAGAATGGAAAGGATGTGTCAGATCTTGCGGAAAAAATCATCTGTAAGAATCCAGATATTGTCCTTGTCTCTCAGGAAGTAGGGTACGGGGTTGTACCTGTGGATGCTTTTGACAGAAAATACAGAGAGGCTGTAGGGCGTGTATGTACGAAGCTGGCAGCATACAGCCATAAGGTGACGCGCGTGATCTGCGGGATCGGAACGGTGATCAAAGATGATTAAGTTATGGCTGATCAGACATGGAAAAACAGAAGGGAATAAACTTTCCAGATATATCGGCACAACGGATGAGCCGTTATGTCAGGAGGGAACAGAGTTTCTGCATAAGATGGATTATCCAAAGGTTCAGGCGGTTTATGTAAGTCCTCTGAAACGATGCGTGCAGACAGCAGAGATTCTTTTTCCGGGAGAGCCGGTACATATTATTGAAGAACTGGCAGAATGCGATTTCGGAGAGTTTGAAAATAAGAACTATAAAGAGCTGGAAGGTAATCCGCACTATCAGGAATGGATTGACAGCAACGGTACTCTGCCTTTTCCGGGAGGAGAAAGCAGGGAAGGGTTTAAAAGCAGAAACCTGAGAGGATTTGACAGGGTTGTGTCCGGATGTATCCGCAGCCATGTGGCAGAGGCGGCACTTGTCATCCATGGCGGTACGATCATGAATATCATGGAAGAGTATGCAGATATACAGAAACCATTTTATGAGTGGCATGTGAGAAATGGCGGCGGCTATGAGGTGGAGCTGGATGAGAATCTATGGAAGAATGGACGAAAACAGCTCAGGGTTAATTCTGCGATTATGGAAGGATAACTCTCCTATCTTACAAAAATTGTTGACAAACCTGAAAATTTGTCATAAAATCAGCTTCATCAGAAAACAGGAAAATCAAAAAAGAACGAGGTTGTTCATTGTCATCAATGACTGCCCCGTTCTTTTTTTATCTGTTCACCGGAGATAGTATAAAACCTAAAAAAAATTTGAAAAACCAAAAAGTTTTTGTAAATTCTACTTGCATTATCCGGAGAAATATGTTACAGTATTAGTACATAATTCCTAAACAAAAGGTAAAAAGCAGTAGCGAATTGGTAGTTTTTAACAAGTGAAAGGAGGAACTATATGCTGGTAATTGGTAATGGAAGAATGATCACACAGGACGCATCCAACCCATTCCTGGAGAATGGTGCTGTAGCAATGGATGGTAACACCATAGTAATGGTGGGGGTAACTGAAGAGGTAAAGAAAGTTTATCCGGATGCTGAATTTGTTGATGCGAAGGGTGGGGTTATCATGCCGGCATTTATTAATGCCCATGAGCATATCTACAGCTCCTTCGCAAGAGGCTTAAGCATTAACGGATATAATCCTCAGGGATTTCTGGATATTCTGGATGGCTTATGGTGGACAGTTGACCGTCATCTGACACTGGAGCAGACAAAGCTTTCTGCATATGCTACATACATTGATTCTATCAAGAACGGTGTAACCACAGTGTTTGACCATCATGCAAGTTTTGGCCATATTACAGGTTCCCTCAATGCGATCGAGGAAGCTGCGAAGGATTTAGGTGTGCGTACCTGCCTCTGCTATGAGATTTCTGACCGTGACGGAATGGAGAAATCCAGAGAATCTGTAATGGAGAACGTGAATTTTATCAAGCATGCACTTGCAGACGACAGTGATATGATCGCCGGAATGATGGGTATGCATGCATCCTTTACAATCTCTGATGAGACAATGGCTCTCTGCAATGAACTAAAACCGGAAGGTGTTGGATATCACATCCATGTAGCAGAAGGCATTTACGATCTCCATCAGTGTCTGAAAGAGCATGGCAAACGTATTGTTGACCGTCTTCATGACTGGAACATCCTTGGACCGAAGACTTTGCTCGGTCACTGTATCTATGTGAATGAACATGAGATGGATCTGATCAAAGATACAGATACCATGGTTGTACATAACCCGGAATCTAACATGGGTAATGCATGCGGATGTCCTCCAACCATGAGAATGGTACAGAAGGGAATCCTCACAGGTCTTGGTACAGACGGATATACTCATGATATGATGGAATCCTGGAAGGTTGCAAATGTTTTACACAAACACAGCCTCTGCGACCCGAACGCAGCCTGGGGAGAAGTTCCACAGATGCTTTTTGAAGGAAATGCAAAGATTGCAAATAGATACTTTAAAAAACAGCTTGGTGTCCTGAAAGAGGGTGCGGCAGCAGACGTGATCGTGATCGATTATGATCCGCTGACACCAATGAATGAAAGCAACATTAACGGACATCTGATGTTCGGTGTAAACGGAAGCATGGTCCAGACTACTGTATGTAACGGTAAAGTCCTGATGAAAGACCGCGAAGTCCTTGTATGCGACGAGGCAAAAGTTATGGCAGACTGCCGTCAGGCTGCAAAAGAACTTGCAGATGATATTAATGGTTAATCTGTAAAGAATTGTAAAAAAGATAAGTTTTCTGCCTGGCAAAAATAAATGTAAATAAAATATAGAACGGATGGAGAGAAGCCATACCGTATGAAATAATGGAGGATCGGATTATGAGTGAAGTCATGACCTGTATGCCCTTTGAACAGTTAATGAACTGGGTATTAGAAGAAAAGAAAACAAAAGGAACAGTTTTCGGACAGCACAGAGCTTATGCAGCGGAAACTGACAGGAAGCTGAATATATTTGAGAGAAATCTGGAAACACCGATCGGACCTGCTGCAGGACCGCATACACAGTTAACACAGAACATTGTTGCTTCTTACTATGCAGGCGCACGTTTCTTTGAGCTGAAAACAGTTCAGAAGATGGACGGTGCAGAGCTTGCAGCCTGTATCAACAGACCATGTATCCTTGCAGATGATGAAGGATATAACTGTGAATGGTCTACAGAGCTTTATGTTCCTCAGGCAATGGGAGAATATATTAAAGCATGGTTTATCCTGCATGTGATCGCCAAAGAATTTGATCTGGGTGCACAGGACGGATTCCAGTTCAATATTTCCGTTGGATATGATCTTGCAGGAATCAAAGAGCCAAAGGTTAATACTTTCATTGACAGTATGATGGAAGCAAAAGATACTGAAATCTTTAAAGAATGTAAACAGTGGTTATTGGACAATGTAGATAAATTTGAAAAAGTTACAAAAGAGGATATTGAGGCGATTCCGTCTGATATCTGTAATTCCGCAACAATCTCTACTCTCCATGGATGTCCTCCAAACGAGATTGAGAGCATTGCAAATCATCTGTTTAAAGAGAAACATCTGAACACATTTATCAAATGTAACCCGACTCTCCTGGGATATGAATTTGCCAGAAAGACTATGGATGACATGGGATATGATTATATGGTATTCGGTGATTTCCATTTCAAAGATGACTTACAGTACGAAGATGCGATCCCGATGTTTAAGAGACTGCAGGCACTTGCAGATGAACTGAACCTTGCGTTTGGTGTGAAGATCACCAATACATTCCCTGTAGATGTTACAAGAAATGAACTTCCAAGCGAAGAAATGTATATGTCCGGAAAATCTCTTTTCCCATTATCCATTTCTCTTGCAGCCAGACTTTCCCGGGAATTTGACGGAAAACTCCGTATCGCTTATTCAGGCGGTGCTGATTACTATAATATCGACCGTATCGTCGGATGTGGTGTATGGCCTGTAACAGTGGCAACTACACTTCTGAAGCCGGGCGGATATCAGAGATTTACCCAGATGGCAGAGAAAGTAATGGCTAACGGTGTGAAAGAATGGAAAGGTATTGATGTAGCTGCACTTGAGCAGTTGGCCGAGGATGCGAAAAAAGATGCTCACCATGTAAAGAGCATCAAACCGCTTCCTAAGAGAAAAACAGATTCAGAGGTTCCGCTCCTTGACTGTTTCTTTGCTCCATGCGAAGAAGGATGTCCAATTCACCAAGATATCACAACCTATGTGAAGCTGGCAGGAGAAGGCGATTATGTACAGGCATTAAGAGTTATCCTTGAGAAAAATGCACTTCCATTTATCACAGGTACTCTCTGTGCGCACAACTGTATGTACAAATGTACACGTAACTTCTATGAAGAACCTGTAAATATCCGCAACACTAAGCTCATCGCAGCACAAAACGGATATGATACAGTGATCGGTGAGATCAAAGCAGGCACAGCAGACGGTAAGAAAGTAGCTGTTGTAGGTGCAGGTCCTGCAGGTATTGCTTCTGCATACTTCCTTGCAAGAGCAGGTGCTTCTGTAACAGTATTTGAGAAAGAAGAGAAAGCCGGCGGCGTGATCCGTTATGTGATCCCGGGATTCCGTATCTCTGATGATGCAATCGATAAAGATGTTTCCTTCATCCAGAAGATGGGTGTGGAGATCAAAACAGGTACAGAAGTGAAATCTGTACAGGAATTAAAAGCACAGGGTTATGACGCAGTGATCGTTGCAACAGGTGCAAATAAACCGGGTACTCTGAAGCTTGAAAAGGGTGAAACCATCAACGCTCTGAAATTCTTAAGAGATTTCAAAGCAACTGACGGTAAGGTTGCGCTGGGTAAAAACGTAGTTGTGATCGGTGGCGGTAACACTGCCATGGATACTGCAAGAGCTGCGAAACGTACAGAAGGTGTAGAACATGTTTACCTGGTATACAGAAGAACCAAACGCTATATGCCAGCAGCAGAAGATGAGTTACTGGAAGTACTGGAAGAGGGCGTAGAGTTCAAAGAACTTCTTTCTCCTGTATCTCTGGAAAACGGCAAACTGCTCTGTAAGAAGATGGAACTTGGCAGCATGGATGCTTCCGGACGTGCAGGTGTAACAGAAACGGGCGAAACAGAAGAAGTTTTGGCTGATACAGTGATTGTTGCAGTTGGCGAGAAAGTTCCGACTGAGTTCTATGAAGCAAATGGTATTGCGGTCAATGAGCGTGGAAAAGCCCGCATCAATGATAAGACAATGGAGACAAGTGCAGAAGGCGTTTACGTTGTCGGTGACGGTGCAAGGGGAGCTGCTACGATCGTAGAAGCGATCCGCGACGCACAGGTTGCTGCAAAAGCAATCCTTGGACATGATATTGTAAAAGGACAGCCTGTACCGGGAACAGAAAAAGACTGTTACTCCAAAAAAGCAATACTCAAAGAAAGCAAGGATGCTGCGAACGAAAGTGAGCGCTGTCTGACCTGTAATAAAGTCTGTGAGAATTGTGTAGATGTATGTCCAAACAGAGCAAACATCTCCATCAAAGTTCCGGGAATGGCAATGAATCAGGTGATCCATGTAGATTATATGTGTAACGAATGCGGCAACTGCAAGAGCTTCTGTCCATATGCAAGTGCACCGTACAAGGATAAATTCACATTATTTGCTTCTGAGGCAGATATGGCAGACAGCACAAATGATGGATTTGCAGTGATCAATCCGGAGACAAAAGAGTGCAAGGTTCGTCTCCTTGGTCAGATTTCCGACTGCAAGGCAGATGATGCAAATGATAAGTTGTACGAAGGTCTTCGCAGACTGATCTGTGCAGTAATCGATGATTACAGCTATCTGATCATGAAATGATGATCCTAGTACATCGTTTTCGAAATAACTATACCACTCACTTGTCTGCGAATCCGATTGCACAGGTCTAAAAGCCTCAGCGTAGCCCGCTACGCCTGCGTTTTTATACCAGCACACTCGAATCCGCATCCTACGCGATTGGTATAGTTATTTACGAAACGCTGTACTAGAGCGTGTCTGAAAACAGGAATAAAGAGCTGTAAAATAATTTTAAATTTGTAATATCAGATAACTTATAAAGAAATATTTAACTCTGTCCACAGCAGAAAAAGGCTGTGGACAGCGTTGCATATCAGGCTGAATCGCGGCCGCATGTTACTTTTATAATAAATTCATGCGGTATCACAGGCAGATAAAAAACAGAAAGAGGTAAACTCTGGCTGACTGCCCTAATTGGCAGACGTGCGAAAAAGAAAGGAGAGTCCGATATGGCAGTATTTACAGTCAATGGACAAAAGGTCGAACCGACCGGAAATCAGAAACTACTGCGCTTTTTGAGGGATGAACTTCATCTGACTTCAGTGAAGGACGGCTGCAGTGAAGGAGCCTGCGGAGCCTGTACAGTTATAATTGACGGAAAAACATGCAAGGCATGTGTGCCGGACACAGATTTACTGGATGGCAGGACAGTGATCACAGTAGAAGGACTGACTGAATGGGAGAGGGAAGTCTATACCTACGCTTATGGAAAAGCAGGTGCTGTTCAGTGTGGATTCTGTATTCCGGGTATGGTAATGTGTACAAAGGCTCTTCTGGACGTGAACAAAGAGCCCACAGATGATGAGATTAAATATGCACTGCGCAATAACTATTGCCGCTGCACGGGCTATGTAAAAATTATGGATGCAGTAAGGCTGGCTGCGAAAGTTTTAAAGACGGGTGTGATCCCGGATGATCTGGATCCGGACTGGAATATAGGACATAGAGTATCCAGAGTGGATGTGGAGGAGAAAGTACTGGGAACCGGCAAATATCCGGATGATTTTTACTTTGACGGAATGCTGTATGGGGTGGCACTCAGAAGTAAATATCCACGTGCACGTGTACTTGAGATCGATACAGCAGCAGCAAAGGCACTTTCCGGGGTAGAAGCGGTATTAACAGCAGAGGACATTCCGGGAGAGAATAAGATCGGACATCTGAAACATGATCAGTATTCACTGATACCTGTAGGGGGTCTGACACATTATCTCGGAGATGCCATTGCCGTTATTGCTGCAAAAGACAGAGAAACAGCTGAGAAAGCTAAGAAACTGATCAAAGTAAAATATGAAGTGCTGCCTCATATTCGTACAATTGAGGAAGCAGCGGCAGAGGATGCACCGAAGGTATTTGATGAAGAAGAAAATAATATCTGTGCACATAAACATATCAGCAGAGGAAATGCAGATGAAGCAATCCGTAATTCCAAATATGTGATCAGTCATCATTTTGAAACCCCATGGACTGAACATGCATTTCTTGAGCCTGAGTGCGCAGTGGCTTTGTATGATGAGGACGGAGATATTTTAGTATATTCCACAGATCAGTCTGCACACCAGACATTACATGAGTGTTCCCTGTTACTTGGAACGGACAGAGTAAAGGTACAGAATGCACTTGTAGGCGGCGGATTCGGCGGAAAGGAAGATATGACAGTACAGCATCTGGCTGCGCTGCTCACTTATGCTACTAAGAAACCGGTGAAGATGAAACTGACCAGAGCAGAATCCCTGCTGGTTCATCCGAAGCGTCATCCGTTTTATATGGATATGACCATGGGCTGCGATGAGAACGGCAATATCATGGGGGTAAAAGCGAAAGTAGCATCAGATACAGGTGCATTTGCCTCACTTGGCGGTCCTGTGCTGGAACGTGCATGTACTCATGCGGCAGGTCCCTATCATTATGAGAATTTCGAGATTGAAGGAACTGCTTATTATACCAACAATCCGCCTGCCGGAGCGTTTCGCGGTTTTGGTGTAACCCAGACCTGTTTTGCAACAGAAACCCTACTGAATATGATGGCAGACAAAGTAGGTATCACTCCATGGGAAATCCGTTACCGCAATGCGATCCGTCCCGGTGAGACGCTTCCGAATGGTCAGATCGTAGATAATTCCACAGGTCTTGTGGAGACACTGGAAGCTGTAAAGAAGAAGTATGACGCTGCTCTGGAAGAAGGAAAACCGGTGGGAATCGGCTGCGCCATGAAGAATGCCGGTGTCGGTGTCGGTATCCCGGATACAGGCCGCGTGAAACTCGTATTTGAGAAAGATAAAAAGCTGCACATCTATTCCGGTGCTTCCTGTATCGGCCAGGGACTTGGTACAGTCCTGACACAGATGGTAGTCACCAATACAGATCTGAAGCATGAAGATATTGTATATGAGAGAAGTAATACCTGGTTCGCACCGGATTCAGGTACAACTTCCGGTTCCAGACAGACTCTGGTAACAGGGGAAGCCTGCCGCAGAGCCTGCGATAAGGTTATGGAGGACCGCAATGCAGGTAAGACCATTGATGATGTGATCGGTAAAATTTATTATGGGGAATATCTTGCAAAGACAGATCCTCTTGGCGCAAATGTGCCGAATCCTGTTTCCCATGTAGCCTACGGCTATGCGACGCAGATGTGTATCCTGGATAAGAAAACAGGTAAGATTGAGGAAATGGTTGCTGCTCATGATGTGGGCAAAGCAGTCAATCCACTGTCCTGTGAAGGCCAGATCGAGGGCGGCGTAGTGATGTCCATAGGATTTGCACTGAGAGAGCGTTATCCGATCGATGAGAACTGTAAACCAATTGACAAGTATGGATCGCTTGGTCTGTTCCGCTCTCATGAGATTCCGAAAATCGATGCCATCGTTGTTGACAAACCGGGACTGAATGTAGCCTGTGGTGCCATTGGAATCGGTGAGATCACCTCTATCCCAACTGCACCTGCAATTGCAGATGCATATTTCAGATGGAATGGTGAAAGACAGTATAGTCTTCCTCTGACCGGAACACCATATGAAAGGAAGTGCTGAATATGGCAGTAAAGAAGAAATTTCCATATCGCGCGGCTGTAGTTGCATGTAATGGGGGGTGCAGATCAGCCGAAGGTGAGGCCGGCTGTGCAGATGGATGTATCGGATGTAAAGCCTGTATAGATAAATGTAAATTCGAAGCCATTTCCATCAATGAGTATGGTGTGGCGGAAGTAGATGAGGAGAAATGCATTGGCTGTGGTGCCTGCGCAAAAGTCTGCCCACAGAAAGTGATCCATGTCCATGAGTGTGCAAATTACATTGTGGTAAAATGTTCCAATAAGAAAAAAGGTGCAGAAGCAAAGAAACAGTGTGACGTCAGCTGTATCGGCTGCGGAATCTGCGAGAAGACCTGTACAGCCGGTGCGATAAAAGTAAAAGACAGCTGTGCTGTGATCGAGGAATCCATATGTCTGAGCTGTGGTATGTGCGCAGTGAAATGCCCAAGACACGTTATCCATGACCTGCATGGAATATTGACAGAAATACGTTAAGTAAATCAGGTTACTGTTCACTTTGTTCTTAGTAATACATTGCAAAGGATATTCTCAGTGAACAGTAACCCAATCAAACAACTTCGTTAATAGGAAAATAATACGTAAAAATTGAATAAAAGATTGCAATTTCATATCCAAATATGCTATACTTAAATCAGAAAACAGATAACAATTATGCAAATAAAAAGTAAATTCGCCTGATGTCAGAAAAAAGGTGAAGGAAAGTAGCATGGTTCGGAGCCGGACATAAGTCCTGAGGGGAACAGACAGATACCTTGGGGTGTGTCCGGCTCCTTCTATATAATAACCAAAAATAAATACAGAGAAGGTGAAAACATGATTGGAAAGAGTGTTCCAAGAGTAGATGCCTATGACAAAGTTACAGGACGTGCAAAATTTACTGATGACCTGGTTCCTGCCAACTGTCTGGTGGCAAAAATCTATCACGCAAAGATCGGAAACGGTATCGTAAAATCAATCGATACCAGTAAAGCAGAGGCTCTGGACGGCGTAGTAAAAGTGGTTACTTTTAAAGACGTACCGAATCATTGTTATCCTACGCCGGGACATCCCTGGTCTGTGGAGCTGGCACATCAGGATGTTGCAGACCGCAATATCCTTACCGGAAGAGTCCGTTATTACGGAGATGATATTGCTGCTGTAGTGGCAGAAGATGAAATCACAGCCCAGAGGGCATTGCGCCTGATCGAAGTTGAATATGAAGAATATCCGGTAGAAATCCATCCGCGTAAATCCATGTATGGAAGCAAACCGCCAATCCATCTCGACAAAAAGGATAATGTACTTGTCCGTTCCAATTACTTTATCGGAAATGTGGAAGAAGGGCTGAAGGAATCCGAAACAGTTATAAAACGCAGTTATAAAACCCCGATCGTGCAGCACTGCCACATTGAGAATCCAATTTCCTGTGCATACATGGAAAATGGCAGGATCATAGTTGTGACTTCCACTCAGATTCCGCATATTGTCCGGCGTGTGATCGGGCAGGCTCTTGGAATCCCATGGGGAAAGATCAGAGTCATTAAGCCATACATAGGTGGAGGATTCGGAAATAAGCAGGATGTGCTGTATGAACCGTTAAATGCGTTTCTTACCACGCAGGTTGGCGGCAGACCGGTCAAACTCGATATAACCAGAGAGGAAACTTTCTGCAACACCAGAACCCGTCATTCTATTGAGTATGATCTGACGGCAGGTGTTGACAGTGAGGGGCATCTTCTGGCAAAGGATATGCTGGCTATTTCCAATCAGGGAGCATATGCCTCCCATGGACACGCCATAGCAGCCAATGGCCTGACTGCCTGGAGGCTGCAGTATGCATGTCCGAATATCAAAGGAGAAGCATATACTGTCTATACGAATACACCGGTAGGCGGAGCGATGCGTGGATACGGGATCCCGCAGGTATGTTTTGCAATTGAGTGCTTTATGGATGATATTGCAAAAGAGATCGGGATGGATCCTCTGGAGTTCAGAAAGAAAAATCTTATCAAAGGATATTATGAGGATGCTTACCTGAAGCCGATCGCAGCAAACACCAACGGGATTTTTGAATGTCTGGAAAAAGGTGCAGATTATATCCACTGGGAAGAAAAACGAAAAGAATATACAAACCAGACAGGTAATATCCGCAGAGGCGTCGGAATGTCACTTTTCTCCTATAAGACGGGTGTATGGCCGATCTCACTGGAAATTGCAGGTGCAAGAATGACTCTGAATCAGGATGGAAGTGTTGGCCTGATGCTGGGAGCTACTGAAATCGGTCAGGGTGCTGATACGGTATTTTCCCAGATGACGGCTGAGGTTTTAAATATGGATATCAGTGATATTCATATCCAGACAGTCCAGGATACTGATGTAACGCCATTTGATACCGGTGCCTATGCATCCAGACAGTCGTTTGTAACAGGAACAGTTGTTAAAGACTGCGCAAATCTTCTGAAGGAAAAGATTCTGGCTTATGCAAAAGAGCTGCTGCCTGAAGAGACAAGGAAACTGAGGCTTGATCATGGATGGATCATGGCAGGAAAGGATCCGGCAATATCTCTTGGAAATCTTGCATTGGAGAGTTATTACAGTCTTGGCAATTCTTCTGTTATTACAGCAGAGGTTTCCGAGCAGGTAAAGAAAAATACGATTGCCACAGGATGCTGCTTTGCTGAAGTGGAAGTTGATATAAAGCTTGGCAAGATCAAAATCCTTCATATCATTAATGTGCATGACAGCGGTAAGCTTATTAATCCGAAACTGGCTGAAATGCAGGTACAGGGCGGTATGTCTATGGGAATGGGATACGGTCTGTCAGAGCAGCTCATTCTGGATGAGAAAACAGGAAGACCACTGAACGGAACCCTGCTGGACTATAAACTGATGACAATGATGGATACTCCTGATATCAAGGCAGATTTTGTGGAACTTGATGATCCGATTGGACCTTTCGGAAACAAAGCACTGGGTGAACCGCCGGCAATTCCGGGTGCACCGGCAATCCGTAATGCAGTACTTCATGCAACAGGTGTAGCCTTTAATGAAAATCCTCTGACACCACAGAGACTGATCGATGGCTTTATAAGGGCCGGACTTATTTAGAGGGGAGGGGATTTTATGTACGATATTGAGAACTATTATCAGGCTGAAAGTGTAAAAGATGCTGTGAGATTACTGAATGAACATCCGGATGCCAGGATCATTTCCGGAGGAAGTGATGTGCTGATCAAAATCCGGGAGGGAAAATTTGCCGGAACTTCTCTGGTGAGTATCCATGGGATCAAAGAAATCCAGGGTGTAAAAATGGCGGATAACGGAGATATTTATATTGGTGCCGGAACTGTCTTCTCACATATAACAAATGATGCAATTATCAGGAAATATATTCCGGTTCTTGGCGAGGCTGTAGATCAGGTAGGAGGACCACAGGTACGAAATATTGGTACTATCGGTGGAAACATCTGCAACGGAGCAGTCAGTGCGGACAGTGCACCGACCGTATTTTCCCTGAACGCACTGCTGAGGCTGGAAGATGGAAAGGAAGGCCGTCTTGTACCTGTAAAAGATTTCTATCTTGGACCCAGCAGGGTGGATCTGCGGCAGGGAGAGATCCTGGCCTATGTGATCATTCCTGCAAAAGAATATGAAGGGTATCATGGTCATTATATTAAGTATTCCATGCGAAATGCCATGGATATCGCAACGATCAGCTGTAGTGTGGTGAGCAAGGTAGATCAACAGGCAGGAGTGATAGAAGATGTGCGCATTACCTTTGGAGTTGCAGCTCCGGTTCCGTACCGCTGCACAAAGGCAGAAGAGGCTTTGAAGGGCATGAAGATAGAAGAAAGCCTGTATGAAAAGACAGCACAGCTGATCCGGGAGGAAATCAATCCGAGAGATTCCTGGAGAGCATCCAGGGCATTTCGTCTTCAGATTGGCGGAGAAATTGCGGCACGGGCATTGAGACGTACCGTAGAACTTGCAGGAGGTGACCGCATATGAAAAAGCAGATGCAGCTTGTACGATGTACAGTAAACGGAAGAGAAGTTGAAGAATATGTAGATGTAAGGGAGTCACTGCTTGATATGCTTCGCAACCGGCTTGGACTGACTTCTGTAAAAAAGGGCTGTGAAGTAGGAGAATGTGGTGCCTGTACAGTAATCATAGACGGAGAGACTATTGACTCCTGTATTTATCTGGCAGTCTGGGCGGAGGGTAAAAATATCCGTACACTGGAAGGTCTGGAGAAAAACGGAGAACTTACCAGGATTCAGGAGGCATTTATCGAAGAAGGTGCCATACAGTGCGGTTTCTGCACTCCCGGATTTATCATGTCTGCCACTGTTTTACTGGAACGTGGAGAGAAATTATCAAGAGATGCTATTCGGAAACATATGGCAGGAAATCTCTGCCGCTGCACAGGTTATGAGAACATTGTAAATGCGGTGGAAAAAGTAATGGATGAAAATGAGACAAGAAGAGGAAAGACAGTAAGATGACAAACAGATACACAAATGTCCCAAAATCTGACAATAAACCGGAAAATGTTGTAATAATAAGAGGTGGCGGTGATCTGGCCAGCGGTACGATCCACAGATTATACCGATGCGGCTACCGTCTTCTGGTACTGGAATGTGAGAAACCCACTGCGATCAGGCGAATGGTTTCTTTTTGCGAGGCTGTTTACGACGGGCAGTCTTCTGTGGAAGGAGTTCTCTGCAGAAAAGTTGACAGTGTAGAGGAATGCGAGGCAGTCTGGAAAGCCGGGGAGATTCCTCTTATGGCAGACACAGAAGGAACTGTCCTTAAGAAATACAGACCTGCAGCACTGATAGATGCAATTCTTGCAAAAAAGAATCTTGGAACCACCAGAGAGATGGCAGATCTAACCGTTGGTCTTGGACCGGGATTTGTGGCAGGTGAGGATGTGGATTATGTAGTGGAGACTATGAGAGGCCACAATCTTGCCAGAATCATCACAAAAGGCGCTGCTATGCCAAACACAGGAGTTCCGGGTATCATTGGAGGATTTGGAAAAGAGCGCGTGCTCCATGCTCCTGCTGCAGGGGAAATCCATTGTATCTCAAAGATTGCAGATATCGTGGAGAAGGATCAGGTCCTTGCCTGGATCGGAGATACACCTGTCAGGGCTTCTCTTACAGGAGTTTTGCGTGGCATGATCAGAGATGGATTTACAGTGCCGAAGGGGATGAAAATTGCAGATATTGATCCGCGCAAAGAACAAAAGAAAAACTGTTTCACGATTTCCGACAAAGCCCGCTGTATTGCCGGCAGTGTATTGGAAATCCTGCTTTCAGAAGGAGTGATGCCATATGAAGCACCAGGTCGATTTTCTGGAACTGCTGCAGATTGATTATGAAAAATACCCTGTGATCGCTGTAGTTGGCGGCGGCGGCAAAACCAGCCTGATCTACCGTCTTACAGATGAACTGATCGATAAGGGAAAGAGAGTGATCATTACCACGACCACCCATATGGCAGGAGAATCTGAACTTCCGTTTGCCAGGGGCGGAGATGCAGTCAGGGTAAAAGAACTTCTGGACAAAGAAAGATATGTGATTGCTGCGGAATATGAGGAGGACACCGGTAAATATGCGTCTCTGACAGAAGAAAAACTGGAAGAACTGAGAGAATTGTGCGATGTAATGCTTGTGGAAGCGGACGGAGCAAAGCATCATCCGGTAAAAGTCCCGGAGAAATGGGAGCCTGTAATCCCCAGATGTGCGGACATTGTGATCAGTGTGATCGGGCTGGACTGTCTGGGGCAGCCAATCAGTCAGAGTGCTTACCGTATGGAACGTACCTCGGAATTTCTCAGGAAAAGTCTGGAAGCTCCGATCACTGAAGAAGATATTGTAAAGATTGCGACTTCTATCTGTGGACTTTTTAAGGATGTGGAAGAAAGAGTATACAGAGTGTATCTGAACAAGTCAGATATACTCAGAGAGAAAGAACCTGCAGAGCACATTGTTGAGGAACTGGAAAGGAAGAATACAGTAGCGGCTTACGGAAGCCTTTTGGAGGAATAAATTATTTTGAAAATTGCAATGATCATGCTGGCGGCTGGAAACAGCCGCCGTTTTGGGGCAAATAAACTGTTATATGAAATAGACGGAATACCTATGTATCGACATGTGCTGGAACAACTGGATGATACAAAGAAGAAAATAGAAAATATCTATTCGGAATATTCAGATATTACAGAGGATAATAATTCAGATATTGTTCAGTTAAATAACCTGTACAGAAATAATATTACAGCAAAAATAATCTGTAATATTATTGTTATTACTCAATATGACGCCATTGCAGAAGCAGTGAAAACAAAGGAAATACAGGTTTTGTATAATCCCCATCCGGAAGATGGAATTTCTTCCTCTGTAAAAATCGGTCTGAATGCCAGCCTGGATGCAGATGCAGTGCTTTTTACTGTGTCTGATCAGCCCTGGCTTACCAGTGAGACAATCTGTGAACTGATCCATGTGTTTTTAAACACTTCCAAAGGAATCGCCTGTGTTTCCTGTCAGGGGAAAATGGGAAATCCATGTATTTTTGACAGGAAATATTACAATGAGCTGCTTTCTCTGGAAGGGGATAAAGGCGGTAAAAAAGTGATCATGAAACATCTGGATGATACGCAGATTTATGAGATAGAAACAGGCAGGGAACTGGAAGATATTGATTATTATGAATCTATAGCAGTCCGCTAGTACATCGTTTCGTAAATAACTATACCAATCGCGTAGGATGCGGATTCGAGTGTGCTGGTATAAAAACGCAGGCGTAGCGGGCTACGCTGAGGCTTTTAGACCTGTGCAATCGGATTCGCAGACAAGTGAGTGGTATAGTTATTTCGAAAACGATGTACTAGAGCGTGTCTGAAAAATGCTTTCCGCAAGATGTATGTCAAAATATACCGAAAAGTGGGGCGTGCAGATTGCAGGAATGATTTTCCAGACACTCTGGTCCACTCATCACAAAAAAAGTTCCGGGCGAGGTCACCGGAACTTTTTTTGCGCAATTATTTCGCTATATGGCAGATATCCTGAATATGTGGCAGTTATATATATCAGTATTAAACAGCTGATATATAATAAGATATCTGCTGAACAGATTAAAGATGGATTTTGGTTCCGGTTTTTCCCTGGATACCGTCTTTGGCTTTCTGAAGTAAAGTGATCATGGCAGTTCTTCCTTCTTTGGAGCTTGCAAAATCAACGGCAGCCTGAACTTTCGGGAGCATGGAACCTGGGGCAAACTGTCCCTCATTAATATATTTCTTAGCGTCATCTACAGTGATGTCATCCAGCCATTCTTCATTTTCCTTGCCGAAGTTTACAGCAACCTTCTCCACTGCTGTAAGAATGATAAGCATATCTGCATCCAGCTCTTTGGCCAGGAGACAGCTTGCATAATCCTTATCAATAACTGCTGATGCACCTTTGAGATGATGTCCGTTAAGAACAACGGGAATTCCGCCGCCACCGCAGCAGATAACGATTTTATTTGCATCCACAAGACTGTTGATTGCATCCTGTTCAACGATTTCAACAGGCTTTGGAGATGCAACTACACGACGATAACCACGCCCTGCGTCGTCTTTCATGATATGTCCATATGCCTTTGCCTGATGGTCTGCTTCCTCTTTTGGCAGGAATTTGCCGATCGGCTTGGATGTATTTTCAAAAGCAGGATCATTGGGATCTACACGAACCTGAGTGACAACAGTGACGACAGGTGTGCGGACAAATCCTCTGATTCGAAGTTCCTCTCTCAAAGCATTCTGCAGATCATATCCGATGTAAGCCTGACTCATGGCAACACAGACAGAGAGAGGAGTGTTTGGCTGATTCTCATCTTCTCTGGAGAGAGCAGACATGGCATTGTTGATCATGCCAACCTGTGGCCCGTTTCCATGTACAACAACAACCTGATGACCTTCTTCGATCAGATCGCATAATGCTTTTGCAGTAGTTTTTACAGCTACCATCTGTTCCGGGAGAGTATTTCCCAGAGCGTTCCCACCGAGCGCAATAACGATTCTTTTTCTTGTAAACATTTGTAAAAACCTCCTGATTTTAAAGGCAAAGAGGGCCGCCGCAATAAAGATTGTGTGCTTTCTGCGACAGCCCCGCCTGCTATACAATATGATGAGTACTATTTTTCAATATATTTAAATTCTGAAACTGCTTTCAAAATTAAATATCTGTTTGAAAGCAGCTGGAATATTACTGCAATCCAACTGTTAATCTGCGCCTGATTATTTCAGGATTCTTGGAGCTGCTTTGACTTCAAGTTTCTTCAGGATATCCTGTGGATTTTCAAATTTGGAAAGCATGATCATAGCAGCGATGATGTATGGTTTGAAGCTTGCTTCTTTGTATAACGGGATTCTGTAACGATCGAATACAGAAGCGTCAACCTCACCTGTTTCGCAGCTTACACCTGTAATATCAGCCGGCAGGCAGTGCAGGTAAAGAGCTTTTCCGTCTTTTGTTGTTTTCATAAGTTCTTCTGTGCAGGCCCAGTCTTTGTGCTGTGCATTCTGTGCAAGAAGTTCTTTCTCTAATTTATCGATTCCGTCGAAGTCGCCTTCTGCATAAAGGTCTGTACGTTTTTCCATAGCTGCAAATGGAGCCCAGCTCTTTGGATATACGATATCAGCATCTTTGAAAGCTTCAGCCATATCGTTTGTCTTTGTGAAGGATCCGCCGTTTTTCTCAGCATTCTTTTTGGCGATCTCTTCAACTTCCGGCATTACATCATATCCTTCCGGATGAGCAAGAACAACGTCCATGCCGAAACGTGTCATCAGACCGATAACGCCCTGCGGAACGGAGAGTGGTTTACCATAGGATGGAGAGTAAGCCCATGTCATAGCGATCTTTTTGCCTTTCAGATTCTCAACACCGCCGAATTCATGGATGATGTGCAGCATATCTGCCATACACTGTGTCGGATGGTCAACGTCGCACTGAAGGTTTACAAGAGTAGGTCTCTGCTCAAGGATACCGTCTTTGTTTCCTTCTGTAACAGCTTCCATGAATTCTTTCTGGTAAGCATGTCCTTTTCCGATGTACATATCATCACGGATACCGATCACATCAGCCATGAAAGACACCATGTTTGCTGTTTCACGAACAGTTTCACCATGAGCGATCTGAGATTTCTTTTCATCAAGATCCTGTACTTCCAGACCAAGAAGGTTACATGCGGAAGCAAAAGAGAAACGTGTACGTGTGGAGTTATCGCGGAAGATAGAGATTCCAAGACCGCTCTCGAATACTTTTGTGGAGATATTGTTCTCTCTCATGAAACGGAGAGCATCAGCAACTGTGAAAACAGCTTCCAGTTCATCATCTGTTTTGTCCCATGTCCAGAAGAAATCGTTGTTGTACATTTCTTTGAAGTTTAAGCTGTTTAATTTATCAATGTAATCCTGTAATGTTTTCATAAAATCAATACCTGCTATGCTTTGATAGCTTATCCTTTCCTGATATGAAATAATTGAATTTCTGCGTTTGGCAGAACACCGGTTATCCGGCTGTATCTGTTTATCTTGTGTCCCTGCCTGTTACAGCAGGGATTCTGTCCGGACACATATTAAGCCTTTAGGATGATAGGAAATCCGTCGCCTAAAAAAATTTGAAAATTTATTTATTATTTGCAGTATGCAGTTGGAAGAGCAGCGTATACAGCAGCGCATCTTACAAGGTCGATCTTCCATGTTTTTTCGTTTGGAGCATGAGCCTGTGCTTCTGCACCAGGTCCGAATCCGATACAAGGAATGCTGTTACGTCCCATGATTGTTACACCGTTAGTAGAGAATGTCCATTTGTCTGTAAGCGGACGAGCTTTTCTCATGCCTTCTGTCTCAGCATTTCCGAGACGCTCTTCGCCGTACAGTCCTTTATATGCTTCTTCCAGAGCCTGTGTTACTTTGTGATCTTTCGGGATTACCCATGTCGGGAAGTAGCACTCAATCGGATATACAAGGTCTGTATAGGACGGACGGTTGTATTCATACATGGATACTGTTACGTCGTCGCCATATTTCTGTACTGCCGGAAGAGCACGGATCTCATCCAGGCAGCTTTCCCATGTTTCGCCTGCTGTCATACGACGGTCAAGAGATACAGAGCAGGAGTCAGCTACTGCACAGCGGCTTGGGGATGTGAAGAAGATTTCGGAAGTAGTAACAGTGCCACGTCCAAGGAAACGTGCTTCTTCCCATTCAGGGTTGTATTTCTCATCAAGCATTTTTACAAGACCTTTGATCTCTGTGGTATCAGCAGCATCGTTTTCGTTTAATGCGCGGATATCCTGGAGAATATCAGCCATTTTGTAGATTGCATTGTCACCACGTTCCGGAGCGGAACCATGGCAGGAAACACCCTTTACATCTACGCGGATTTCCATACGTCCACGCTGTCCTCTGTAGATACCGCCGTCTGTTGGTTCTGTGGAAACAACGAATTCAGGACGAACACCATCTTCATGGATGATGTACTGCCAGCAGAGACCGTCACAGTCTTCTTCCTGTACAGTACCTGTCACAAGTACCTGATATTTATCGTTTAAAAGACCAAGGTCTTTCATGATCTTAGCACCGTATACTGCAGAAACAATACCGCCCATCTGGTCAGATGTTCCACGTCCGCCGATTTCTTCATCAGATTCGAAACCTTCGTATGGATCAAATTCCCAGTTCTTGATATTACCGATACCGACTGTATCAATATGAGCGTCAAAACCAATGAGAGTTTTACCTGTTCCCATGTAGCCGAGGATATTGCCCATCGGATCGATCTGAACTTTATCGAATCCGACTTTTTCCATTTCCTCTTTGATTCTCATGATATGTCCTTTTTCTCCGCAGCTTTCGCCAGGAATGCGAACCAGATCGCGAAGGAACTTAGTCATATCATCCTTATAACCCATTGCAGCTTCGTTAATTTTTGCGTAATCCATTTTTTTACCCTCCCAATATGTATAAAATATTATGATGTTAGGGTCAAAAGGTATTTTGCCCCTAATCTGATATCATATTATTAGTTACTGGTATATCATTTTCGAGATAACCATACCACTTACCTGTCTGTGTTCACCAAAAACATCATTTGCTTAAAGATTCGTTTGTTCCGTATAATCCGTCCCATACGATCTCGCGGTAGCGAACAGGATCAGTGTCACCTTCTGTGGAAATAACAAGTACTACGGAATTCTCATCCAGTTTCAGCGCTTCTTTTAAGTCTTTTGCATCTTCATCGTGAAGAGCAGTGAAGCAGAAACCAAGCGGAACGGAACCGGATTCACCGGAGACAACGTGTGGATCATCTCCCAGTGGATTAGCGTAGATACGTGTTGCCTTTGCGCTCATCCAGTCAGGACAGGATGCAAATACATCTACGTGATTTTTCAGGATATCCCACCCGATCGTATTTCCCTCACCGCATGCAAGACCGGCCATAATTGTCTGAAGATCACCTGTAACATTTACCAGATTTCCTGTCTTTGCAACAGCGGAGCGGTACAGGCAGTCAGCAGCACTTGCTTCACAGACAGCCATAACCGGCGGGTTATCTTTATATTTATGAGCGAAATAACCGACTACGGCACCTGCTAAAGAACCAACACCGGCCTGAACAAATACATGTGTCGGACGTTCAACACCCATTTCTTTTAACTGCTGGTCAGCCTCAAGAACCAGTGTTCCGTATCCCTGCATGATCCAGGATGGAATTTCTTCATATCCGTCCCATGCGGTATCCTGAACGATGATGCCATGTTCTGTTTTGGCAGCTTCTGCTGCAGCCATTCTTACGCAGTCATCATAGTTTACTTCTTCGATCGTAACAGTAGCACCTTCTTTGACAATGTTATCGAAACGGGTCTTTGTTGTTCCCTTAGGCATTCTTACAACTGCTTTCTGTCCAAGGCGCTTAGCTGCCCATGCAACTCCACGTCCATGATTACCGTCTGTTGCAGTAAAGAATGTAGCCTGTCCGAATTCTTCTCTTAATTTATCAGAAGAGAGAACATTGTATGGCAGCTCGCTGATATCACGTCCAAGTTCTTTTGCGATATAGCGGCCCATTGCATAAGAACCTCCAAGTACTTTGAAAGCATTTAAGCCAAAGCGATAGGATTCATCCTTACAGAAAATATTTTTTACTCCTAAATATTTCGCAAGGGATGAAAGGTTCTGAAGAGGCGTCACACTGTACTGTGGGAAACTTCTGTGGAACTCATTTGCTTTCTTTACATTTTCTTCGGACATCAGTTCCAGGTGTTTATCATCTGATTTCGGAACCTCGTTTACAGTCCATTTTAATCCTTCTGTCATAAAATGACCTCCCTTAAAAATTATCATTTGGTTTCCTTAACTTGTGATTCTATCATACCATATATTTTAAAAATTGCAATAGAAAAATACAAAAATTTTTAGGTTTTTCAAAAAAAAATTAGGTTTCATAATTTGTACATTGATATAAGGATTTGGATATGATAAAATAATGAGTAATGTTCGTTTTATTTTTACAGGATAGACAGTAAAGTGGGTATAAAAGAGAAATAAAAAAGATACAGAAGAGGAGAAAATATTATGGCAGTATTTCATGCATTCCGGGCACTTCGACCTACACCGGAAAAGGCTGCTGATGTGGCAGCACTTCCATATGATGTGGTAAACCGGGAAGAAGCAAAATCAATCGGAGATGAGAATCCCCTGTCCTTTCTTCATATTGACAGACCGGAAATGGATCTGGAACCTGAGACGGATCTGTATGATGATCGGGTTTATGAAAAAGCAAAAGAAAATCTTGACAATATGGAAGAAAAGGGAATTCTTGTTCAGGATCAGAAGGCCTGTTACTATATATATGAACTTGTAAGAAAAGGAAAGACACAGACCGGTATCGTAGGATGCAGCTCCATTGATGATTATATGAATGGTGTAGTGAAGAAACATGAGCTTACCAGAGAAGATAAGGAACAGGACAGGATCCACCATGTAGATTCCTGTAATGCAAATACCGGTCCTATTTTTCTGGCATGCAGATATCCGGATTCTCTGCTTACACTGATGAATAACTGGAAAGATCATCATGAAGCAGCATATGATTTTACAGAAGAGGATCAGATCACACACAGAGTATGGGTGATTGATGAAGATGAGGTCATTTCTGAAATAAATAAGGAATTTGCAGGGATTGATTCTCTGTACATCGCAGATGGACATCACCGCGCAGCTTCCGCTGTAAAAGTAGGTTTAAAGAGAAGAGAACAGAATCCGGGATATACAGGGGAGGAAGAGTTTAATTATTTCCTGTCTGTTGTATTTCCCTATGACCAGCTCTGCATTCTTCCTTATAACAGGATTGTAAAAGATTTGAACGGCCTGACTGTAAAGGCATTTTTGGGCGCCCTGAAGTTCAACTTTGAACTGATGCTGATGCCGGGATTTCCATGCAAGCCTGTAGAGAAGCATTGTATGGGAATGTATGTGGACGGACAGTGGTATCACCTGAAAGCATGGCCGGATATCTATGATAAGAAGGACGTGGTCGGACAGCTGGATGTATCCATTCTTCAGGAAAAAGTCCTCAGACCAGTCCTGGGAATCGAAGATCCGCGCACAGACCAGAGAATCTCCTTTGTGGGCGGAAGCCATAAGGCAGCAGAGCTGGCAGAGATTGCGGACAGAACCGGCGGTGTAGCCTTTGTCATGTACCCGACATCTATGGAAGACCTGATGAAGATTGCAGACGAGAACAAATTAATGCCTCCAAAATCCACCTGGTTTGAGCCAAAGCTTCGGAGTGGGCTGTTTATACATAAGTTATAATTTGCCGAAGATGTCTTATAAAAATATTATAATAATTTCGCTGTAGACTTTTTCTTCCTTCAATGGTACAATTGGTTCCATACAAAAGAGAACGAGACGTACTATAACGAAAGGAGGGAAGAATGTGGAAGATGCGGAATTGAGAAATATCCTTTTTTCTATACAGGGAAGCATTGCCGGTTTTCAAAATGATATGTCCGATGTAAAAAACGATATCGCAGATATGAAGACAGATATTGCAAACATGAAGACGGATATCACGAACATGAAGACGGATATCACGAACATAAAGGCAGATATCACAAACATGAAGACAGATATTGCGAACATGAAGACGGATATCACAAACATGAAGACGGATATCACGAACATGAAGGCAGATATCACAAACATGAAGACGGATATCACGAACATGAAATCAGATATTGTGCAACTCAAGGGAAGCGTAAAAACTATAGAACTTAAACTGGAAAATGAAGTTGACAGAAAAATATCTGCCCTATTTGATGCACGTATGGATGAGCTTCGCTATAGAAAGGAGAATAAGGAAACTCGAGAGAAAGTTTTTGAACTGGATATGCGTGTAGACAATTTGGAAAAAGCCATCATGCCAGCGTAACTGTAACAGATGATTGTAAGGCTTGTACATAGGATAAACAGGAAGAAATTTTATAACATAAAAAAGTACATGAAATTTCTTCCTGCTAAATTTGTATAATTTTTGTAAATTTTTCAAAAAACAGTTGAAATCACAGAAATAATTTGTTATACTAACTTGCGTTACGGGGTATGGCGTAGCTTGGTAGCGCGCACGGCTGGGGGCCGTGAGGTCGCAGGTTCAAATCCTGTTGCCCCGACTGACATATGGTTAAATCGTTTGTAGTATATTTACAATGAATGATTCAGACGTATGTTCATTTCAAAAAAGCCAAATAAAGTTATAAGTAAAATGCAATGATAAGGAATAGTACACCCGGACCGGAGCACAGAGAACTGCTGGTTGCTGAGAAGCAGTGGAAGGAAATTGTGGAACTCGCCTTTGAGCAGCTGCCTGAAATTATACAAGAGTAGGTGCAGACGGTTTCCACCGTTATATGGAGAGGATATAAGAATACCGGATATCCGGAGATTCCGTATCCCATGAGTGTATGACATTGTTCATAAATAAGAGTGGTACCGCGTAAGATGATAATATCTTTCGTCTCTTGCAGATAAGTCTGTGGAGATGGAAGATTTTTTTATGTCTTTTTACAGTCAATCCCCACAGTCCAAACATAATATTTACATAACGGAGGAAGAAAAAATGATGAATCCAAGCAAATATCAGAGACAGTATTTTATGCCGCCTGTTAAATGCATGAAATGGGCAGAAAAAGAATATGTGGACAAAGCACCTGTCTGGTGTTCTGTAGACCTTCGTGACGGTAATCAGGCACTGGTGATTCCGATGAGTCTGGAACAGAAAATTGAATTCTTTAAACTTCTTGTAAAAATCGGTTTTAAAGAAATTGAAGTAGGTTTCCCGGCTGCTTCTGAAACAGAATATGAATTTCTGCGTACCCTGATCGAGCAGAATCTGATCCCACAGGATGTAACTATTCAGGTTCTGACTCAGGCCAGAGAGCATATCATCCGCAAAACTTTTGAAGCTGTCAAAGGCGCACCGAAGGCAATTGTACATGTGTACAATTCCACCTCTGTAGCTCAGAGAGAACAGGTATTTAAGAAATCCAAAGAAGAAATCTTAAAGATTGCAGTGGATGGTGCCGCATTATTAAAGAAACTGGCTGATGAAACAGAAGGAAATTTCCAGTTTGAGTACAGCCCTGAAAGCTTCACAGGCACAGAACCGGAATACGCTCTGGAAGTATGCAATGCAGTTCTTGATGTATGGCAGCCTACAGCAGATAACAAATGCATCATCAATCTGCCTGTAACTGTACAGCATTCTATGCCGCATGTATATGCAAGCCAGGTAGAATATATGTGTGAAAATCTGAAATACCGCGAGAATGTAATCGTATCTCTCCATCCACACAATGACAGAGGATGCGGTGTTGCAGATTCTGAAATGGGATTACTTGCAGGTGCAGACAGAATCGAGGGTACTCTGTTCGGAAACGGTGAGCGTACCGGAAACGTAGATATTGTTACACTTGGTATGAATATGTATTCTCAGGGTGTAGATCCAAAACTTGACTTCTCCGATATGCCGCATATCTGTGAAATATATGAAGAATGTACCGGAATGAAAGTAGGCGAAAGAAGTCCGTACAGTGGTGCACTTGTATTTGCCGCATTTTCCGGCTCTCATCAGGATGCAATTGCCAAGGGTATGCACTGGAGAGATGACAAGGATCCGGATCACTGGAATGTTCCGTATCTTCCAATCGACCCGACAGATGTGGGAAGAAATTATGACGCAGATGTTATCCGCATCAACAGCCAGTCCGGTAAAGGCGGCGTGGGATATATCCTTGAGACCAAATTCGGTCTGAACCTTCCTCCGAAAATGCGTGAGGCAATGGGATATGCCACAAAAGCTGTTTCAGATCACAAACATAAAGAGCTTCATCCTGACGAAATTTTCAATCTGTTTAAACAGACCTTTGAGAATATCACAGAACCGTACAGCATCAATGAAGTACATTTCCAGCAGAAAGATGGTGGTATTGTAACAAAAGTTACCTCTACTTTCCGCGGGAAGACAATCACTACAGAGGCATCCGGTAACGGACGTCTTGATGCAGTCAGCAATGCACTGAAGAAGGCATATGAGCTGAAATATTCCCTGGAAACATATCAGGAACATGCGCTGGAGCGCAGTTCAAGTTCCAAAGCTATTGCTTATGTCGGTATCAAAAAGCCGGATGGAACTCTTGCCTGGGGTGCAGGCGTAGACGCGGATATCATTCGCGCATCTATTGATGCACTTGTAACAGCGATCAATAACCGTTAGACTGTTCCGACACGCTCGATTCTTTCCTGCTGTTTTTTGACTTCTGCAGGTCAGGCTAATATCCGCTTGGCAGGGAATAATATAGTTTACATAAAATATCAAAAATCAGATACCGGTCAGATTGTCCAGAGGACTTCCTGACCGGTATTTTTTTGTATTTATAAAAATACAAGAAAGTCTTAATGTACGCGATAAAGTACAATAAAGAAGCAAACTCCGATGAAAAGCTATCAGAATTGTATTTAATTAAAATCATAAGGGAAATTAATTGACATAACACTCATGTTTACGTATACTGACAGCGTGGGCAGAAAAGTGTCCTAAATAAGTACAATTTACATTTTATTATCTCACTCCAGGCCAGTGAGAAATGCGCGGAAATATTTTAGAGAAAGAGGTAAAAGAATGAAAAATTTCGAACAGTGGAATGGCTTTAAGGGCAACCGTTGGAAAGAAAAAATCGATGTACGTAACTTTATTGGAATGAACTATACACCATATGACGGTGATGCTTCTTTCCTGGAAGGACCTACAGAAGCTACAAACAAACTGTGGGGCAAGCTCCAGGCACTTCAGAAAGAAGAACGTGCCAAAGGCGGAGTTCTTGATATGGAGACAGAGGTAGTTACATCTCTGACAGCATATGGTCCCGGATATATTGATGAAGAAACAAAAGACCTTGAAAAAGTTGTTGGTCTTCAGACAGATAAACCTCTGAAACGTGCTTTCATGCCATACGGCGGTATCAAAATGGCAGAGCAGGCTTGTGAAACTTACGGATATAAAGTAAGTGACAAGATTAAAGATGTTTTCCACAACTATGAATTTAAAACTCACAACCAGGGTGTATTTGATATCTACACACCTGAGATGAAAGTAGCACGTCACAACAAGATCCTTACAGGTCTTCCGGATACTTACGGACGTGGACGTATCGTTGGCGACTACAGACGTGTGGCTCTGTACGGAATCGACGCTCTGATCGAAGGAAAACAGAAAGACTTCGCAGCATGCGACCGTCAGGGTATGAGACGTTATGACTTCCAGCTTCGTGAAGAGATCGCTGATCAGATCCGTGCTCTGAAAGGCATGAAAGTTATGGCTGAATCTTATGGATATGATATCTCCAAACCGGCCAAAGATGCAAGAGAAGCTTTCCAGTGGCTGTACTTCGGATATCTTGCAGCCATCAAAACTCAGAACGGTGCTGCAATGAGTGTCGGACGTATTTCCACATTCCTTGATATTTATATTGAAAGAGATCTTCAGAACGGAACTCTTACAGAGAAAGAAGCTCAGGAGCTTGTTGACCACATGGTAATGAAATTCCGTATGGTTAAATTTGCACGTATCCCTTCTTACAATCAGTTATTCTCCGGTGACCCGGTATGGGCAACTCTGGAAGTAGCAGGTATGGGACAGGACGGACGTTCCATGGTAACAAAGAACGACTATCGTTTCCTGCACACACTGGAAGATATGGGACCGGCTCCGGAACCAAACCTTACAGTACTTTATTCTTCAAGACTGCCTGAGAACTTCAAGAAATATGCTGCAAATATTTCTGTTACAACAAGTTCTGTTCAGTATGAGAATGATGATGTTATGCGTCCGGTATGGGGCGATGACTACAGCATCTGCTGCTGTGTATCTGCTACAGAGACAGGTAAAGAGATGCAGTTCTTCGGTGCTCGTGCAAACCTTGCAAAATGCCTTCTTTATGCGATCAACGGCGGTGTTGATGAGAAGACAAAACAGCAGGTAGGACCAAACTATCAGCCGATCACTTCTGAATATCTTGACTATGATGAAGTAATTACAAAATATGATAAAATGATGGACTGGCTGGCTCATCTGTATGTCGGAACACTGAACATGATTCACTACATGCATGACAAATACTACTATGAAGCAGCAGAGATGGCTCTGATCGATACAAAGGTTGAGCGTTCTTTCGCAACAGGTATCGCAGGATTCTCTCATGTAGTAGACTCCCTGTCCGCTATCAAATATGCAAAAGTTAAAGCTATCCGTGATGAAGACGGTATTACAACAGATTTCCAGGTTGAGGGTGACTTCCCACGTTATGGTAATGATGATGACAGAGCAGACGAGATTGCAACAACTCTTCTGTCTACATTCCTTGAGAAACTGAAACACATCCATACTTATCGTGATTCCAAGCCAACCACATCTATCCTTACTATTACTTCCAACGTTGTTTATGGTAAGGCTACAGGATCTCTTCCGGATGGAAGAAAAGCAGGGGAACCTCTTGCACCTGGCGCAAACCCATCTTACGGTGCAGAGCAGAACGGTCTTCTTGCTTCCCTGAACTCTGTTGCCAAGCTTGACTATGAAGATGCTCTTGATGGTATCTCCAATACTCAGACAATCAATCCTGATGCTCTGGGACACAGTGATGACGAGCGTTCAGAGAATCTGGTACATGTACTTGACGGATACTTTGATCAGGGTGCTCATCACCTCAATGTAAACGTATTTGGTAAAGAGAAACTGATTGACGCTATGGAACATCCGGAAAAAGAAGAGTATGCAAACTTCACAATCCGTGTATCCGGATATGCTGTTAAGTTCATCGACCTTACAAGAGAGCAGCAGTTAGACGTTATTGCCAGAACCTGCCACGACAGAATGTAATTAATGGATGATGATATAATGGATAATAAACAGATAAAAGGCTATGTTCATTCTTTAGAAAGCTTCGGGTCCGTTGACGGACCCGGAGTAAGATATGTGATTTTTTTAAGCGGCTGTGCCATGAGATGTCAGTTCTGTCATAATCCGGATACCTGGAAGATGAAGCAGGGAGAGCTTTATACGGCAGATGAGCTTCTTAAGAAAGCTTTACGTTATAAGGGCTACTGGGGCAGCAAAGGCGGTATCACTGTAAGCGGTGGTGAGCCATTGCTTCAGATGGATTTTCTTACAGAATTTTTTAAGAAGGCAAAGGCAGAAGGTGTGCATACGACTCTTGATACCAGTGGAAATCCCTTCACTGATCAGGAACCATGGCATTCCGGGTGGCTGGAGCTTATGAAGTATACAGATCTTGTAATGCTTGATATCAAGCAGATTGACGAGCAGGAGCATATTAAGCTTACCGGTCATTCCAATAAGAATATTCTTGCGATGGCGCGGGAACTTTCTGATATGAAAAAACCTGTATGGATCCGTCATGTGCTTGTGCCGGGCGGAAGTGATAAGGATGAATATCTGCACCGGTTAGCTGATTTTATCCATACTCTTTCCAATGTGGAGAGAGTGGAGGTGCTCCCTTATCATACGCTTGGTAAGTTTAAATGGGAGAATCTGGGGCTTTCTTATCCACTGGAGGGGGTTAATCCTCCGACGCAGGAAAGGATTGATAATGCCCGGAAGATTCTTGGAGCTATCTGAGTAAAAATATATAGCTGTCATATCCTCTTTTTTGGGGTATGGCAGCTTTGTTTTTGGTTTAAAAAGGGGACGCGAAGCAGGCGTATAGTTGTACCGGATACGGTTTCGGCATCTAAGAGATTCTAAGCCCTCGAAAATCCGCTAAAAGCATGAGACGAAAAGTCCGGAATTACTCGCTGTCGCTCAGACAAGGGACTTTTCGTCTCATAACGCAGATTTCCGAGGACTAAGAATCTCTAAGATGCCTGCAAATGCACCTGGAATGACTATACTCCTGCTTCGCTGGTTTTGGTTAAGATATAATACAAGGTGGAGTGTGAATTATAAGAAGGACTTTGTTTATATAAAAATGAATTGAGATGCGAAATATATCCCCCGGGAGGGCTTGTTGGGGGGAGGGTGGATTTGATATAATTTTGGTCATATATGATTATAAATTGCATGCATGGAGGTTGGCATAAGGTGAAGGATTTATTATCGGAGATTGAGAGTTACTGGACTACCCGGGCTGAGGGGTATTCTGAAGTTAATCATAAGGAATTGAATGGGATGCAGAAGGGGGCATGGCTTGAGGTGTTGAAAGGGCAGTTCCCGGAGAAAGCGAAGGATGAGATTAAGATTTTGGATATCGGAACAGGACCTGGATTTTTTCCTGTTATTCTGGCTGAGGCGGGATATAAGGTGACTGCTGTTGATTATACACAGGAGATGTTGGATACTGCGAAGAGGAATGCCGGTAATCTTTGTGAGCGGATTTCTTTTTATAAGATGGATGCTCAGAATCTGGAATTTGAGGATGATGTGTTTGATGTTGTGATCAGCAGGAATCTGACATGGAATCTGAAGGATCCTAAGAGAGCTTATGAAGAGTGGTGTCGTGTACTGAAACCGGGCGGAAAGCTTCTTAATTTCGATGCAAACTGGTACGGTTATCTTTATGATGAGGAGAAACGCCTGTCTTATGAGGAAGACCGAAAGAGTGTGGAGAGTGAGCATCTGGATGATCATTACCTCTGTACGGATATTGACAGAATGGAGAAGATTGCACTGCAGATGCCTCTTTCTTCTATTAACAGACCGTCCTGGGACAGGAAGTTTCTGAAGGAGAACGGATTTGAGTCTGTGGCAGTGGATACCGGGATCTGGCAGCGGGTGTGGAGTCAGGAAGAGAAGCTGAATTATCATTCTACGCCGATGTTTATGATCAGCGCTGTGAAGAAAGAGAAAGATATCTGGTCCGAGAATGACGGAACGGATGATTCTGATAGCAGATATGACAGGGAAAGAGATTTGGAGGATGCCGCGTTGTGTACTGCTCCGGGTACGAAAAAGAGCGGATTCCTGAAACTGGGCGGAGGTGAGTTTTCGCTTCCTTATACAGTAATCTGCGGTTCTCATCCCGGAAAGACAGTTCTGATCACCGCTGCGGTCCATGGAGGAGAATATGTGGGAATCCAGGCTGCTGTTGAGCTTGCAGATAAACTGAAGCCTGAGAAGATCCATGGAAGAGTGATCCTGGTTAAGACTGTGTGCAGGAAGGAATTTGAGGAGAGGAGCGGCAGTGTCTGCCCGGAGGATGAGAAGAATCTGAATCGTGTATTTCCGGGGAATCCGCAGGGAACCAGGATGGACCGTCTGGCGTATGAGGTGGTTCAGAAGCTTCACAGTGCAGCAGATTATTATATTGATCTTCACAGCGGGGATGATTATGAGCAGCTTACGCCTTATATTTACTATGCCGGATGTGCAGATGAAGATGTGGTTCAGATGTCAAGGAAGATGGCAGAGCAAGCAGATGTTCCCTATATGGTAAAGTCTAATGTGGCATCCGGTGGTTCTTACAATTATGCTGCCGCATGTGGCATTCCCAGTGTTCTGATCGAACGTGGCCAGATGGGAGGCTGGAGTCCGGAGGAGGTTCATTCTACAAGAAAAGATGTGCGTAATATTCTGTGTGCGCTGGGTGTTTACGATGGCATGAGAAGTTACAGTAATTATTATCCCATGGAAATTGAAGATGTGCGTTATCAGTCTGCCAGTGTATCCGGGCTGTGGTATCCTGCCAAAAAACCGGGAGATATCATTAAGGTTGGAGAGTATCTTGGCTGTGTTAAGGATTATGAGGGAAATATTCTGGAGACAAGTTTATCCGATTTAAATGGAGTGGTTCTATATCAGACGGGAAGTCTTCAGGTTATTAAGGATGGTCCGATGATCGCATATGGCAGTTTCAGCAGAAGAAAGGATGAACGCAAGGAAAAGATCACAAATTACTGGGCGAAAAGAAGCGACAGTTTTATGGAACAGAGAAGAGCTGAGCTTCACAGTGATATGGCTGATAAATGGCTGAAAGAGATCGGGACTTTTCTTCCTGATGGAAAATTAAGGATCCTGGATGTGGGATGCGGTGCAGGCTTCTTTTCTATTCTTTTAGCAAAACTGGGACATGAAGTTACAGGAATCGATCTGACACCGGATATGATCATTCATTCCAGGGAACTGGCAAAAGAAGAGAATGCCTCCTGTACGTTTGAAGTAATGGATGCGGAAAATCCGGATTTTCCTGATGGTACCTTTGATGTGATCGTGTCCAGAAATCTTACCTGGACACTTCCGGATGCAGCAAGAGCATATAAAGAATGGATTCGTGTGCTGAAAGCGGGAGGAATCCTAATCAACGCAGATGCCAATTATGGTGCAGATGATTTCTCAGATACTGCTGATCTGCCTGCCAATCATGCTCATTTTACAGTAGGCGATGCCATGATGCAGGAATGCGAGGAAATTAAACGCCAGCTTCCTATCAGTTCCTATGTACGCCCTGCCTGGGATCTGGAGACACTGGGAAAACTGGGTATCAACAGATTCTCCATTGATCTGGGTATCAGCAGCAGAATTTATACAAAGAAAGATGAGTTTTATAATCCAACTCCTATGTTCCTGATCTGCGGCGAAAAAAATAAATGTAATAATTGAGAAAAATGAAGCATATATTAAAGGGAGATTTCATTGATGGAGCCTTCCTTTTTTCTTTTTTGCAAGCTAAAATGTTACAAAAATATGAAAAAAGCTTGACAAAATCAATTATATTAAATATAATTTTCTTATAAGTTACAGAAATGTTACAACCATAAAAACCTGTAATTAAAAAAACTCAAGGAATGATAAGTATGAAAGTTCAGAAAAAAGAGTCAAAACAGTCCGGCAATCCGGCGCGGAGTCTGATACTGGTTACAGTGTGTACCTGTACGGCGATTGCGTTTGCAGCAGGCGGCAGAATAGCAGATTTTAATGGAAAAAACAAAGTATATGCAGCTTCTGAAAATAGGGAGAAAACTTTTTCCTCTGATGCTGACGAAACAGATGTACTGCCAACAGGAATTGCAGGAGTAGTATCTGGAATGAATGATACAGCTTCTCCCAAAAAATCAGTCACACGTATCGGAACTTCCTGTGAACAGGTAATGGTCGGTCAGAGAATTAAAGTTATTGAAGATAATATGGCAGAATTCGATGTCAGCTCTTCTATGGAGAGCAGCATCAATGAGTTGGATGCAAGGACAGCGGCTCTTGCAGAGAGTGCCCGGATGATGTCGGATGAGGACTATGATACATTGCTTCATATTGTAGAAGCTGAAGCAGGTACTGAGGATGTCAAGGGACGTATTCTGGTTGCCAATGTGATCATGAACCGTATAAAGAATAAGGAATTTCCCGATACAGTCACAGAAGTGGTATGGCAGAATACCAATGGTGTTCCGCAGTTTTCACCGACTTATGACGGACGTATCAATGAAGTAACTGTTACAGATGAGACAAGAGAAGCCGTCAGACAGGCTCTTGAAGGTGTGGATTATTCAGAAGGAGCACTGTTTTTTATCCAAAAGTCTGAAGCTGAAAGCCAGAATGTCTCCTGGTTTGAAAAAGATCTGAAAAGGCTGTTTAAATACGGCGTACATGAATTTTATACCTATCCGGATTCAGCAGAAAGTTCCACAGAATCGTAATAAACGATACTCTTCATATAACTCATTTAACAGGATTGCGGTAATACTGCTCAAAATATGGACATATTCTTCGGGAACAAAAGAATATGTCCATATTTTTGATTTATAGTAATCAATCATAGATACTGTTCACGGGCAATATCCCGCGAGGTGTTTTTTGTGAGCGAAGGTCACAGAAAACCCAAGACATACTGCGCGAATTTATGCGATTAGCATAAATTCTGTGCATCGCGAAACGTGTTGCTGTGAACAGAGTGAACAGTAATCAATCATAAAAAGACAGAAAAAAGAGAAATAATTTAGGATAGTATTTTGCTAAAGTATATGCTATAATGTGCTCAATTGGCGAAATGAATAACTGTAACTGTTCAGCGGTTTATTATTACTGCCAATATACTGAACAGTTACGAATAACTTTGGAAAGGCAGGAAATATCATGCAGGTATTATACAAAAGCACAAGAGGAAAAGAAGAAACCGTAACAGCTTCTATGGCTATTTTAAAGGGGCTTTCTGAGGATGGCGGCTTATTTGTGCCGACAGAGATTCCGAAGCTGGATGTCCCAATGGATGAGCTGGCAAAGATGAGCTATCAGGAGACAGCATATGAAGTAATGAAATGTTTCCTTACTGATTTTACAGAAGAAGAATTAAAGAACTGCATCAACAATGCCTATGATGAAAAATTTGATACAAAAGAGATCGCACCGCTTCATGAAGCAGACGGAGCTTATTTCCTTGAGCTGTATCATGGTGCGACCATTGCGTTTAAGGATATGGCATTATCAATTCTTCCACATCTTATGACTACAGCTGCTAAGAAGAATCAGGTAAAAAATGAGATTGTTATTCTTACCGCTACTTCCGGAGATACAGGTAAAGCGGCAATGGCCGGATTTGCAGATGTTCCGGGAACCAAGATCATCGTTTTCTATCCGAAACATGGTGTAAGTCCTATCCAGGAGAAACAGATGGTAACTCAGAAAGGCAACAATACATATGTTGTGGGAATTACCGGAAACTTTGACGATGCACAGACTGCCGTAAAGAAAATGTTCAATGATAAGGAACTGGAAGCAGAACTTGATGCTGCAGGATATCAGTTCTCATCTGCGAACTCTATCAATATCGGACGTCTGGTACCGCAGATCGTTTATTATGTATATGCATATGCATCACTTGTACGTCAGGGCAAGATCAAAGACGGTCAGGAGATCAATGTGGTAGTACCTACCGGAAACTTTGGAAATATCCTGGCTGCTTATTATGCAAAACAGATGGGACTTCCGGTTCACAAACTTATCTGTGCCTCCAATGATAACAAGGTTCTGTATGATTTCTTCCGCACAGGAACTTATGACAGAAAGCGTGACTTTATCCTTACAACCTCACCGTCCATGGATATTCTGATCTCCAGCAATCTGGAACGTCTGATCTACCGTATCGCGGGCGGTGATGCAAAAAAATGTGCAGAGCTGATGCAGTCTCTTACTGCAGGCGGCGAGTATACCATCACAGAAGACATGAAGGCACAGCTTGCAGACTTCTATGGCAATTACTGTACAGAAGACGAAACAGCAAAAACAATCGCAGAAATCTTCAAAGACAGTCATTATGTGATAGATACCCATACTGCAGTTGCAGCAGGTGTTTATGACAAATATGTAAAAGATACCAATGATACCACACCAACTGTCATTGCATCCACAGCAAGCCCATATAAATTTACAAGAAGTGTAATGGAAGCACTTGGAGCAGATACAGACGGTAAGGATGATTTTGCACTGGCTGATGAACTGAGTGCGCTTTCCGGAGTGAAACTTCCACAGGCAGTTGAGACGATCCGCACAGCACCGGTGCTTCATAACCGGGTGGTAGATGCGCCGGATATGCCAAAGGCAGTAAAAGATATCCTTGGAATCCGATAATCTCCATATTATAAAAAATATAATTAATTCTACATTTTATGTTGAAAAAGAACATATACTGGAGTATAATAAAAATCAGTTAAAAACAGTGAATATCCTGAAATGTACGAGGCCCCTTCTTTTTTTGAACCTACATCGACTTTAACGGGAACCCAACATCGCAGGCCGGATGTCAGGCCGTCATTATGCAGCGGAAGACAGAAAGTCTGTTGAGGATACCCACCTAGCTACGGCTAGGCGTCAATGGGAAGGGAACGGCATTTCGGGAACTGTAAAAATGAGCCGTAGAGAGGCTCTTTTTTATTATCTTTTGGATTTAATATTATTTTATGATACGGGAGGTTGGAAACAATGAGTGTTTCTGAAAGAAAGTTCGGTGTATTACAGACTGGGGAAACAGTAAAAATTTTTCATCTGGAAAACAAATCCGGGGCATATGCGGAAGTGACAGATTTTGGAGCAATCCTGGTTAAGGTCTGCGTACCTGATAAAGATGGTACTTTAACAGACGTGGTACTTGGATATGATGATCTGGCATCTTATGAAGTAAATGGATGCTTTTTCGGTTCAACCATCGGCAGAAACGGAAACCGCATCGGCGGTGCGAAATTCTCTGTCAATGGCAAAGAAGTAGTTCTTGCTCAGAATGAGAATGACAATAATCTTCACAGCGGTCCTGACGGATTTGAAAAAAAGCTCTGGAAAGTGGCTGAGATTTCTGATGATAAAAACAGTGTTATATTTAACCGTATAAGTCCGGATGGCGAGAATGGTTTTCCGGGAGAATTTGATGTGTCTGTAAAATATGAGTTTACGGAAGACAACGAACTGAGGATCCATTATCAGGGAATCTGCGATGAGCCGACAGTTGCCAATATGACAAATCATTCTTATTTCAATCTGAATGGTGAGGGAAGCGGAACCGCCATGGATCAGTATCTTACAATCCATGCAAAATATTATACACCTGTAGCCAACAGTCATTCCATTCCTACAGGAGTGTATGAGGAAGTTGCAGGGACTCCCATGGATTTCAGAACTGCCAAACAGATCGGGCAGGATATTGAAGCAGAATTTGAGCAGCTGAAATTCACAGGCGGATATGACCACAATTATGTGACAGACAATTATGCAAAAGGAAACAGAAGACTAATCGCAACCGCATACAGTGATAAAACCGGAATTGCCATGGATGTCACTTCCGACTGTCCATGTGTACAGTTTTACGCAGCAAATTTTGTCGAAAATGAACATGGTAAAAATGGTCATACTTACAATAAGCGGGATGCTTTCTGTCTGGAAACGCAGGTTGAACCGAATGCGGTCAATGTTGAAGATTTCCACTCCCCGATTCTTAATGCAGGTGAACAGTATGATTCTGTGACTGCTTATCATTTCTACATCAGAAAGTAAAAATCTGACCATAAAACTAATTACATATTGATCCGGTTTTTTTCATATCTACAGCGTTCCAGCATGAAAAGAACCGGATTTTATTATCCATAATTCATGTTTGTCATAACGGCAGTTTCATGGTATGATAGTAAACAGAGATATTTGAAACAGTTATCTTTATAATTACAGCAATCACCATAAATGCATTATCAGAAATGACTGCTGTAAAATAACAGAATGGAGACATATATGAAAAAGAAAAATAAAACCCGGTCTGTTACAGGGCTTTTATTCGGGTTTATGGAACGTGTATCCGGAGATCACGTAGGAGCTTATGCGACACAGGCAGCGTATTTTCTGATCATGTCTTTTATTCCCTGTATTCTGTTTCTGACTACACTGGTACGGTATACACCTCTGACCTATAATGTAGTCAGGGATGCGATCGTTGCTTTTATTCCGGAGAATCTGCAGAGTTTTGTTCTGGGGATCGTGGTAGATGTATACAAAAGAAGTACTGCAATTGTCCCTTTGTCAGCAATTGTGGCACTGTGGTCTGCCGGAAAAGGAATGCAGTCTATCATCAATGGATTAAATACCATTTATCACGTAAAAGAAACTCGTAACTGGCTGTTAACCAGAATTTATGCAGTATTCTATACTTTATCACTGGTGATTGCGGTAATCGTGTCTCTGCTTACGCTTGTACTTGGAAACGAAATACAGAAAGCTGTATCAAGATATATTCCTTTTCTTGGAAGAGTTCTGGGAAAAATACTGGGGGCAAGAGCACTATTGGTATTTGGTGTGTTGTTTCTGGTTTTTCTTATGTTGTATAAGGTTCTTCCGAACAGAAAAGCCACATTCAAAAGCCAGATTCCCGGAGCCTTGATCATAGCAGTTGCATGGTCGATATTTTCATACGGATTCTCTTTTTATTTTGAGATTTTTCCGGGGTTCAGTAATATGTACGGAAACCTTGCGACGATCATCATGGTCATGGTATGGTTGTATATCTGTATGAATCTTCTGTTATACGGTGCAGAGATCAATGCTTATTTTGAAAAAGAATTCCGGATTGCACATAAATCGGTACAGGAACTGCTGGCACATGAAAAAGAAAAAAAGCAGCAGGAAAATGAATGAATTTTGGCTACGTTGTGAACATGACAGTCAGGGGGCTTTTTATTGTAAAGCCTTTCTGAGTGTGCTATAATAAACCATAATTTTGGAGAAACAAAAAGGAATCAGTTCTATGATCGTTGTATATTTGATATTTTTGGCTGTCATTCAGGCTGTGACGGAATTTCTTCCTGTCAGCAGCCTGGGACATTTATGCATATTGGAACAATATATGGGAATCGGCCACGAAACCGGATTGCTGTCAGAAACGATGCTCCATCTTGGAAGTGCGGCAGCAATTATATTTTTGTTCCGCAAAGATTTAAAAAAAATCGGACTGGGACTTCTGGGGATGTTTATGGATATGATCGGTAATCTGAATCTATATATCCATAACAAGAAGACAGGGGAAAGTTTGGGCTATGCCAGAATAGTCACCGGAACATATCGGAAAACAGGTGCACTTCTTGTGATTTCCATGATTCCAACAGCACTTCTGGGACTTACAGGAAAACGGCTGGCTCTTCTGGCCGCGGACTCTCAGATTGTTCCGGGAATCGGATTTTTACTTACAGGCGTATTTCTTCTGGTAACAGATCTGAATAAATCCGGTGGAAAAAAGGGACCGAGAGAGGCTTCTTATGACAGCGCCATGTGGATTGGAATTTGTCAGGGGATTGCTGTCTTTCCGGGGATTTCCAGAATGGGATTTACGTTATGTGCTGCACTGTTATGCGGATATAACCGCAAATTTGCGGTTCGTTTTTCTGTTTTTATGAGTCTGCCTGCTATCATAGGTGCTTTTTTTACGGAAATCGGAAATTTTGGTGCTTCTGAAATGACGGCAGGACTTGGGTTTACCTATGTATTTGCAATGATCATCGCCGGTTTTGCAGGATGTCTTGTTATCCGAAATACAATAGCCATGACTCAGAATGTAAAATTACGCTATTTTGCATATTATTCATTTATAGTCGGTATTATTACACTGGCATTAAATTTTGCCCTGTAAAGGGAAGATATTTACGAGAAGATCAAGGAGGGGAGCCTTAGAATGGCAGCATCAAAGAGTAAGAATACCGGGCATTCGGGAAGAAATACAAAAAAGAAGACAGCAATGGAACAGGAAGTCGGCAGATTTCAGACAGAAATCATATTATTTGTGATTTTGGCCGCATGTGTGATCCTGATGGCAAGCAATTTTGGAGCAGGTGGTTTTGTGGGAGATGCGATCAGTAATTTCTGTTTCGGACTGATGGGATTGATGGCATATCTGTTTCCAATCGTATTTTTCCTTGAATCAGCATTTATTCTGATCAATAAAACAAACCGGCTGGCATATAAGAAACTTGCAGCGGCGTTTGTGATGTTTCTGTTTCTGTGTGGGGCAGCGCAGCTTCTCACAGACGGATATATGCAGAGTACAACTTTGCTGGATTATTATGCTTTAAGCGCAGATTATAAAACAGGCGGTGGTCTGATCGGAGGAGCGATCTGTATTTCTGTCACATCTGCTTTTGGAACTATCGGCGGATATGTGATCATTATACTGGCATTTGTTGTATGTATGATCATTATCACACAGCGCTCTCTGCTTGATTTTGTAACGCGGCTGGTTATAAAGGTGTGTGATTTTGTAAAAGACAGACATATGCGCTATATGCAGGGGCAGCCTGAACGTGAGCGATATAGAGAAGAACGTGCCAGAGAACGTCAGCTTATAAGAGAACAGCGGTGTGAAGAAAGAGTCCGCAGACTGGAGGAAGAAATTGGCGATGATGAATTTTCAGATGATGACTTTCTCATGGATCCTTCGGAAGCAAAAAAAATGAAAAAAGGCGGCTTTCTGGAAGGAACCAAGCTGGCAGGCTATTCTGAACAGAAGCCAAAGAAAAAGGGGAAACTTCTGAAAAAAGCAGCAGATACAGATAAAGCAGCAGCAGAAACAGCCGAAGCTGCGGAGAATACCGAGAACACAGGGATTAAATCCTCTGATGATGCGGATAATAAACCATACATCGATGCTCCGATGAATTTTGAGATTCACAGAGCGGATACATCCCCGGATACATATGAGGCAGATAATGAATCACAACAGCAGGAAGACCTTCCATTTGAAGATGCTGTCACTGACCGGAAGAAATCTGTGGTTTCAGAACCGGAGGAAGATCTGCCCCCTTTTCAGGATGAGAAGGCAGTGCGGCCGCCTTCGAAAAACCCCAAATCTTCTGAAAAGGAGATACAGAGCGGAATTGTAAACATTCAGCATGAGATCACCCGACAGGAAGCAGCCGTAAAAAAAGAATATAAATTTCCAGCCTTAAATCTGCTGAAGAAAGGAAGCAGCAAAGCTCAGGGGGATTCTGATGCCTATCTGCGTAAGACTGCAAAAAAACTCCAGGAAGTACTTCACAATTTTGGCGTGAACGTGACTGTCACTAATGTGAGCTGCGGACCAACAGTTACCCGTTATGAACTTCAGCCCGAGATGGGAGTGAAGGTCAGCAAAATTGTAGGTCTTGCAGATGACATCAAACTGAATCTTGCCACTCCTGATATCCGTATTGAAGCACCGATCCCCGGCAAAGCAGCAGTGGGCATTGAGGTTCCCAATAAAGAGAACAGTACGGTTATGCTCAGAGATCTGCTCCAGTCAGAAGAATTTCAGAAGGCAAAATCCAAACTTTCTTTTGCAGTAGGAAAGGATATTGCAGGTAAGACTGTAGTTGCGGATATTGCCAAAATGCCACATCTTCTCATCGCAGGTGCAACCGGTTCAGGTAAATCAGTATGTATCAATACACTTATCATCAGTATCCTGTACAAGGCAAATCCGGATGAAGTAAAGCTTATCATGATCGATCCTAAAGTAGTAGAGCTCAGTGTGTATAACGGAATTCCACATTTGTTTATTCCGGTTGTGACAGATCCGAAGAAAGCAGCAGGCGCATTAAACTGGGCAGTACAGGAGATGACAAACCGTTACAATACATTTGCGGAGTACGGTGTCCGTAATCTGGATGAATATAATAAAAAAGCAGAGCAGATCAAGGCGGCAGGAGCTGAAGAAGAACCTGTGAAAATGCCGCAGATCGTGATCATCGTGGATGAGCTTGCAGACCTTATGATGGTTGCGCCCGGAGAGGTGGAGGATGCTATCTGTCGCCTGGCCCAGCTTGCACGTGCGGCAGGTATCCATCTGATCATTGCCACACAGAGGCCGTCTGTAAATGTTATTACCGGTCTGATCAAGGCGAATATGCCTTCCAGAATTGCTTTCTCTGTATCTTCCGGTGTGGATTCCAGGACAATTCTGGATATGAACGGAGCCGAGAAGCTTCTTGGAAAAGGTGATATGCTCTTTTATCCTCAGGGATATCAGAAGCCTGCAAGACTTCAGGGTGCATTTGTATCTGATGATGAGGTAAGTGCTGTGGTTGAATTTCTTGCAGATAAAAATCCGGGTGTCCAGTATAACCAACAGATCGAGCAGCAGGTAAATTCTCCTGTAACAACAGGTATGTCCGGAGATGAAAGGGACATCCATTTTGAAGAAGCAGGTAAGTTTATCATAGAGAAAGAGAAAGCTTCTATTGGTATGCTGCAGAGAATGTTTAAGATTGGTTTCAACAGAGCGGCAAGAATCATGGATCAGCTCTGCGACGCAGGTGTAGTGGGACCGGAAGAGGGAACAAAACCGAGAAAAGTTCTTATGTCTATGGAGGAGTTTCAGAATTATCTGGAAAATCAGTAAGTGAGGACTGTCTATGAAATGTCCTAAATGTCATAAAGAGGTGGAAAAAGGCTCTCTGTACTGCCCCTACTGCCTTGCGGAGATACCCTGGGTAAGAGAATTCAGCACAGTGGAAACTCTGATGAAAAAGGAGCAGCAGAACCGCCCATCCGAAAAAAAACAGAAAACAGAAATTATAAAATATTTCAAACATCCCAAAAGAAGAAAGCTGAAATTCAGCAGAAAACAGCTTCTATGCCTGCTTCTGTGTGCGGCGACACTGCTGGGGTTCTTTTGTTATCGGCAGTTAAATACTTTTTCTGCCTTATATTCCAGGGCAAAAAAACAATATGCACAGCAAAATTATGAAGAAGCACAGCGGATTTCAGAAAATGCTCTGGATAAAAATCCCAAAAATGAAGCCGCCAATCTTCTTCTGGCCAAAAGTATGGAGAAATCAGGCGATAAACGATCCGCACTTCTTGTTTTGCGCCCGTTTATCCAGAACAAAACTGCGGGAACAGGAATATATAAAGAGTATGTGAAGCTTCTTACACAGGAGGGAAAGACCAACGAAGTCAGACTGATCCTGAAATCTGCTGACAGAGAGGTGCAGAATGCCTGCGCAGAATATATCTGCGAAACACCTGTATCAAATCCTGCACCCGGAACCTATACTACAACGCAGACTCTGAAACTAGAAGGTAACTGCCAAAAGATTTATTACACATTAGATGGAAGCACACCTACCAGAAAGAGTAAAGTATATACAGAACCTATTATTCTGAGGGAAGGCACAACTGAATTAAAAGCCTTTGGTGTAAATGATAAAAACATCGAAAGTGATGTGATCAGCAGAAAGTATGTGATTGTTTTAAATGCACCGAAAGCCCCTAAGGTAACACCTAAATCAGGGGATTACAATAAAAAAACAGAGATTAAGATCACTGTTCCGGATGGATGTAAGGCATATTATGCATTTGATTCTGAACCGGATCTTAACAGTACTGTTTATGAACAGCCAATCTCCATGCCTGTGGGTTACCATAGGCTGAATGTTATTCTTGTTGCAGCAAACGGCAAGACCAGTAAAATGACTGCTATGGAATATTATCTGCAGTACTAAAAATACTGTGATTTTATCGCTGATTTTATTAAAATAGAAGGAAGAAGATCATGGAAATCCGTATTGTTACAGTTGGAAAGATCAAAGAAAAATATCTGTGTGACGGAATCGCAGAATATGCCAAACGGCTGAGCAGATACTGCAGGCTGACTTTCTGTCAGGTAGCAGATGAAAAAACACCGGATAAAGCGTCAGAAGCACTGAACACACAGATTAAAAATACAGAAGGCGAACGTCTGATGAAACATATACGCGAACAGGATTATGTTATCGCACTGGCAATTGACGGAAAAACGCCGGATTCTGTAGAACTCTCTCAAAAAATTGAGAAACTGGGAGTTTCCGGTATCAGTTCCATTGCATTTGTAATAGGAGGTTCCTTAGGACTGAGTGAGAGTGTTCTGAAACGTGCAGATTATAAGCTCAGCTTTTCCAGAATGACTTTTCCGCATCAGCTGATGCAGATGATCCTTTTGGAACAGATATACAGGAGCTACCGCATTATGAATCACGAACCCTATCATAAATGAACGAATGTACCAACAAGTCCAAAAGAAAGAAGAAAACTATGAACATAGAAAAATTTGAAGAATTTATTTCACAGTACCCGATTTTTGAATACCGCATATTGGACACAAAAGATATTACAATTCAGGAACGCGTGCGCACGATCTGCCAAGAAGAATGCGAACGTTATGATTCTACCTGGGCCTGTCCCCCCGCAGTAGGAACCCTGCAGGAATGTGAAAAAAAAATAAAAAGTTATCCTCAGGCTGTTTTCTTTTCCAGTGTAGCGGAAGTTTCGGATATCATGAACATGGAAGAAATGCTTTCTACAAGACGGGCACACGAGGACCTGACTACAGAGGTGGGAAAATATCTGAATAAAGAAGGGTATGAAACTTACATCCTGTCTACAGAATCCTGTGATATCTGTGAAAAATGTGCCTATAAAGAGGGAAAGCCATGCAGATATCCTGATCGGATGCATCCATGTCTGGAAAGTCATGGTGTAGTAGTAAATGAGATTGTAGAGCGTGAATCTATGGAATATAATCTGGGTGGAAATACAATTCTGTGGTTTTCTATGGTTTTGTTTCGATGATTGCTGCTGAAACGTGTTTTAAAGAAAGTTCTTCCGGCATAGACTGATAGTAAAAGCCGGGGGAGCTTTTTTTATGAAAAAAGCAGGACAATGGAAAAACCGGATGGTGCTGGCATTAGAACTTCCGCCTGATCTGGCATATAATGAAACGATCGTCACACTGACCGGTCAGACGGAAGCTGTTATCGAAAATTATAAATCTGTTTTTAAATATACACCTTCTGAAATTGTGATACAGTCTTTTTGCGGAAAAGTGACCATATCCGGGAAAAATCTTGAAATCCGCTGGTACAATTCCAGTGCAATGAAAGTGACGGGAAGTATTTATGATATAAAAGCGGGTGACAGCGAATGTTGAAATTTTTGAAATTAATATATGGTTATGTGATCATCCTTGTAAGAGGAGAAAATCTGGAACGCTTTCTGAATCTCTGCAAAAGCAGAAAAGTTTATATGGAAAAGATCCGGTACAGAGAGGACGGCCAGCTTATGGCACAAATGCAGGCCGCTGATTTCTTTCGCCTGAGACCTCTCCGGAATAAAACAGGTGTACATATTCAGATCATACAGAGACGGGGAATGCCCTTCTTTTTTTTAAGGAATAAAAAAAGAAAGGCTTTTTTTACAGGCATGATTCTGGGAGGTATCCTGATATTTTTTTTGACAGGGAGAATCTGGAATATCCATATTGAAGGAAATGTCAGAAACAGTACCGGAGAAATCCTCGATTTTCTGGATAAGCAGGATATAAACCATGGGATGTCCAAAAAAAAGATCAACTGTTCAGAAGTTGCAGCAGCTGTACGGAAAAATTTTCCGGAGATTACCTGGGTATCTGCCAGAATAGAAGGAACCCGTCTGATTCTTAATATCCAGGAAGGAATTATCCCCCAAAAAACCAACAGTAATACCTCACCCTGTAATCTGCTCGCAGACAAGGACGGAGTGATCACAGATATGATCGTCCGAAGGGGCATACCGGTAAAAAAGCCCGGGGATTCCTGCAAAAAAGGGGAACTTCTGGTATCCGGGGAACTTCATATCATGAATGACAGTCAGGAAGTCCTGCGAAAGGAATACGTTCATGCAGATGCGGATATTTTTATTTCCAGACAAATTTCCTATTATCAGGAATTTCCATTAAAATACCGTACAAAAATCCCTGCCGGCAAAAAGAAAAAAGAAATGTACTTCCGGTTTGGGCACTGGTATCTGGGATTGTATCCGGCATTACATACAGGTCAGAAACGTATCACAGAGGAAATTCCTCTGCGTATCACAGAAAATTTTATACTTCCTGTATGGATCGGATGGACCGAAACTACTGATTATACAATAAAAGAAGAAACCTATACCAGGAAAGAAGCCGAGAAGGAAGCTGTGCGAAGATTTCATCAATATGAAAAGAAGCTGCTTCAAAATGGCATTAAGATCAGTGAAAATCATATTACTACCAGGCTGACAGAATCTCTGTGCATTACCGGAGGAACCCTGCTTATCATCGAACAGACAGGCGAAAAAAGCCGGATAACATAAAATTCCATAAAAATTTGTATTTAAAAAGTTGCAGGGAGGTGTTACAATGGATGCATCTGGTTTTAACCGGACTTTGATTATCGTCCATAAACGAGGCAATAATCCATTATTAACTTATCAACAGGAAAGGACATCACAGGATGGCTGGCAATATTATTGAATTACACACAGAAGTCCCCGCAGAACTGGAAGCAAATGTATTTGGCCAGTTTGATGAGCATCTTAAGCTGATTGAGAGAACACTGAATGTGACAGTGATCTCCAGAGACGGAATCCTTAAGATACTTGGCAATGAACAGAATGCGGCTTCTGCGAAGAAACTGATAGAAGAACTGACAGTACTTGCAAAAAGAGGCAACACGATCACGAAACAGAATGTCAATTATGCTCTTTCTCTGGCAATGGAGCAGAGAAACGAAGTTCTCACAGAAATAGACAAAGATTTTATCTGTAACACCATACAGGGCAGACCTATCAAGCCCAAAACACTGGGGCAGAAAGATTATGTAGAACAGATACGCAAAAAAATGATCGTGTTCGGTGTAGGTCCTGCCGGTACCGGCAAAACCTATCTGGCGATGGCAATGGCTGTCACAGCCTTCCGAAATGAGGAGGTCAGCAGGATCATCCTGACACGTCCTGCTATTGAGGCCGGTGAGAAGCTGGGATTTCTTCCGGGAGATCTGCAGAGCAAGGTAGATCCTTATCTGAGACCACTCTATGATGCACTGTACCAGATCATGGGAGCGGACAGCTTTGCGAAAAATATGGAGCGCGGCCTGATCGAGGTTGCACCGCTTGCATATATGCGCGGACGTACACTGGATAATGCATTTATCATTCTCGATGAAGCACAGAATACTACTCCGGCACAGATGAAGATGTTCCTGACACGTATCGGATTTGGTTCCAAGGTTATCATCACCGGAGATGCCTCACAGAAAGATCTTCCAAGAGATACTACATCCGGACTTGACGTGGCAATGAAAGTACTGAAAAAAATAGATGACATTGGCTTCTGCCAGCTTACCAGCAAGGATGTTGTCCGTCATCCTCTGGTACAGCAGATCGTACAGGCTTATGATGCCTATGAGAAGAAACAAAAACCTGAAAGACCGGCAAGACGCAGAAACGGGGTAAATGAACGATGAACATGCAGATTGATTATGAGACAGAGCGTGAACTGGGGATCGACTATGAGACACTGGCAGTAAAGGTAGCTGACAAGGTTCTTGAAATGGAAAAATGTCCCTATGATGCACAGGTGAATCTTGTACTTACAGATAACGAAGAGATTGAGAGAGTTAATACTGAGTTTCGCGATATCGCAAGACCTACGGATGTTTTATCTTTCCCTATGATTCCTTTTGAGACACCGGCAGGATATGATATTGTGGAGGAAGATGAATCTTACTTTGATCTGGATACAGACGAACTTCTTCTTGGAGATATCATGATCTCAGTTGACAAGGTATTTGCGCAGGCAGAGGAATACGGACACAGTGTGACAAGAGAATTCTGTTTTCTGGTTGCACACAGTATGCTGCATCTGCTGGGATATGACCATATGACTCCCGGGGAAGCGGCAGTCATGGAGGCAAAACAGGCGAAAGCCCTGGAGGAGCTTGGGATTACACGCTGATCTTCAAATTCTGTTATTGCAGGCAATTTCTGATGGATTTTGTCTCGTAACTGTAAAGACACTTAACAGTTACAAAAAATATATTTATATGGAGTAACAAAAAGATGAATTACCGGGAACGACTTAAAGATAAAAAACGTATTGTAATTAAGATCGGTTCTTCTTCCCTGACTCATTCGGAGACAGGAAGACTGAACCTTCGCAAACTGGAAGTGCTGGCAAGAGAGCTCAGTGACCTTCGCAATCAGGGAAAAGATGTCATACTGGTTTCTTCAGGAGCTATAGCAACAGGTGTGGCAGCTCTTGGAATGCATGAGAAACCCACAGAACTGAAAGGAAAACAGGCATGTGCAGCAGTAGGACAGGCCAGACTGATGATGATTTATCAGAAACTTTTTTCTGAATATAATCAGCTTTCCGCTCAGATCCTTATGACAAAAAATACTATGGTTAATAATGTTAACCGAAAGAATGCTCAGAATACTTTCAATGAACTGCTCAGTCTGGGAGTGATTCCCATTGTAAACGAGAATGACTCCATTTCCACCTATGAGCTTCAGAATCTGGAGAAATTCGGAGATAATGATACATTGTCTGCAATGGTTGCCGCACTTGTACGGGCAGATCTGCTGATCCTGTTATCAGATATTGATGGTCTTTTTACAGATGATCCCAATACTAATCCTGATGCAAAATTCATTGATGTGGTAGAAAATCTGGATGATAATCTGCTTAACATGGGAAAAGGTACTTCTGGAAGTAAGGTAGGAACCGGCGGAATGGCTACTAAGCTGACAGCAGCACAGATCGCTTCTGCAGCAGGCGTAGATATGGTGATCGCAAACGGAGCCGATTTCCATATTATCCATAAGATCACAGAGGGACGCAGGTACGGTACGCTGTTTGTAAGCCAGTCCAAAGAAGAAGTTTATCTGATCGATATTATTGACAGACTGTTATAATACCGAAAATTTACCGGTGCCAAATGACATTCACAGAGTAAATGGCAGTGTTTACAGACAGACTGCTGCAGACAAAAAACAGGAGGAAGAACTATGGAAGTTGAGAAAATCGACCGCATTAATGCACTTGCACATAAAGCCAAAAGTGTGGGGCTTACTGAAGAAGAGAAAAAAGAAAGAGAACTGCTGCGCAAAGAATATATTGCATCTGTCCGTATGAATCTTCGCGCTCAGCTGGACAATGTGGATGTTCAGCAGGAAGACGGAACAATCATTAATCTGGGTGAAAAATATGGAATCAAAAAAAGACATTAGAAAGAAGATTTTCGCAGAAAGAAAGCTGCGCACAGATGAACAGATAGAGGCAATGAGCCTCACGATTACTGACAAAGTGACCGCACTTCCTGCATTTAAGAATGCGGACCGCATTCTGGTATATGCAGATTACAACCATGAAGTTGTCACAGAGTATCTTATAAAAGAAGCATGGAAGACCGGCAAGGAGGTTGCAGTTCCCAAGGTTGTGGGAAAGGATATGGTATTTTATAAGCTGACAGACTTGGCCCGGCTGGAACCCGGATATTTTGGGATTCCTGAGCCTGTATCGGGGGAGATCGTCAACTGGTCAAAGGCTCTTATGATCATGCCGGGAGTGGCTTTTGACAGAGCAAACCACAGAGTCGGATACGGCGGTGGCTTCTATGACCGTTATCTTGAGAAACATCCGCAGCTTGAAAGAGTTGCCATTGCATTTTCTTTTCAGATGTTGCCGGAGGTTCCCACAGAACCTACTGATATCTGTCCGCAGATCATAGTAACAGAAGAGGAGATATGCTATCTTACTGACTGAAAGGGGACCTGAACATGAATGAAATGCTGAACCGCCTTGGCATGAATGCGAAGGCAGCTGAAACAGAAATGAGAAATCTTTCTACAAACAAAAAGAATGAAGTACTTCTTGCAGTAGCAGATAAACTGGTAAAGGATGCACAGACTCTGATCAGTGCCAACAGGCTGGATGTGGAAACCGGAAAAAGGAATCATATGCCTGAGGGGCTGATCGACAGGCTTCTTCTCACAGAGAGCAGGATTGAAGGAATGGCAGAGGGCCTGCGCCAGGTAGCAGCCCTGGATGATCCTGTCGGGGAAGTAACCGGGATGAAAAAACGCCCAAACGGACTGCTGATCGGGCAGAAGAGAGTACCTCTTGGCGTGATCGGAATTATCTATGAAGCAAGACCGAATGTAACTGCGGATGCATTTGCACTCTGCTTTAAGACCGGTAATGTAGTAATCCTGAAGGGTGGAAGTGATGCGATCCATTCCAACGAGGCCATTGTAAACTGTATCAGGGAAACTCTGAATGAACAGGGCGTGACAGAGGATGCGATCCAGCTGATTTCTGATACATCCAGAGAGACAGCAGCAGAATTCATGAAGATGAACCAGTATGTGGATGTACTCATCCCGCGAGGCGGCAGAGGCCTGATCAAAGCCGTAGTGGAGCAGAGCACCATCCCTGTGATTGAGACCGGTACTGGAAACTGCCATATTTATGTGGATGAAACCGCAGACCTTGAGATGGCAGCAGACATTATCATGAATGCCAAGACTCAGAGAGTAGGCGTCTGCAATGCCTGCGAATCTGTTCTTGTACATAAAGATGTAAAGGATGCCCTGCTTCCAGTCCTTGCAAAGCGTCTGCAGGAGAAGCATGTGGAGATCCGCGCAGATGAAGCGGCTTATGCGTTGATCCCGGGAGCTGTACACGCAACAGAAGAAGACTGGGGCAAAGAATATCTGGATTATATTCTTTCTATTAAAGTGGTTTCTTCTGTGGAAGAGGCGATCGCTCACATCAATAAATATAATACAAAACATTCAGAGGCAATTATTACCAATAATTATGAACATGCACAGAAGTTTCTGGATGAGGTGGATGCTGCGGCAGTTTATGTCAATGCCTCCACACGTTTTACAGATGGATTTGAATTCGGTTTCGGGGCAGAGATCGGTATCAGCACACAGAAGCTTCATGCGAGAGGACCTATGGGACTTCTGGCTCTGACCACAACGAAATATATCATCTATGGAAACGGACAGGTACGCCCATAGACGGCACATTGATTTTTTCTGAGGGATGTGCTATACTTCAATTCAGATTTGGGATTACTGACTGCTTCGTGGGGAATAAGAAATCGGATGGTGTCAGTAGTGATTTTAACTAAAACTCATCTATGGGAGGACATACAATGAGAAAAAAACAACTTTTTGCATTATTAATGGCAGGTGCCCTGTCTGTAGGAATGGCACCGACAGCCACATTTGCAGCAGATGCTGCTGCTGAGACATCAGCCGAAGGTGAACTTGACTCTGCAGATACAGAAGAACCTTCTGAAGATCCGACTGAAACTCCTGAGGAACCAGCCGAAGATCCAGCCGAGACTCCGGAAGATCCGGCTGAAACTCCTGCCGAAACAACAGCTGATCCTACAGAGGCACCGGCTGCTGAAGAAACTGATGAGCAGGCTGCTGAGGCAGGTTCTGCGATTGTGATTGGCGAAAATTCCTTTACTTCTCTGGAAGAAGCGTTCGCAGCAGTACCGGACTGTGAGGATATGATAAATGGTGAGCCTACTTATGTAAAATTAAAAGGAACCATTGAAGTCAACAACACAATAAATGTCCCTGAAAAAAAGAATATCATGCTGGTTGCTGCTGAAGATAATACTACGATCAAACGTGCAGCAGGCTTTACTGAGAGTATGTTTACTGTTAATGGTGGTAATCTTCAGATGGCAGGCGGTTCTGTAACTGCTTCAGATGGAAATGCTATCGGTTCAGGCAGTTTAACTGTTGAGGGTACAGGCGATGGCGTTACCGGTTCGATTGTAGAAGTAGTAAGCGGTAATTATGCATTGATTGACGGTACAACTCTGACAGGAAATACCACAACCGGAAATGGCGGTGCGGTCAACAATGCTGCCGGTGCAAATGTATATCTTCTGGGTGGTACTATCACAGCAAACTCCGCAGCAGCAGGCGGTGCAATTTACAGTGAGGGAACTGTCAATATTCGTGGAACTGTAAGTGTTACAGGAAATACAGTTACAAATTCTTTTGAAGCTGCAAGTAACCTTGTGCTTGCCAAAGACGGTGTGATCAATGTAAGCGGTGCTGTTACAGATTCTGCCATTGGTGTTGCTGTTCAGGAGGCTAACGCCGGAAGAACAGTCGTAAAGCTGGGTGACGCTGTTACTGATGTGAAACTGGCGGATGTTCTTTCTCAGATTACATATGAGGGAGATTCCAGCCTTAAAATCGGAGAAGACGGAACTTTAGTCAGTGCAACAGAACAATCCCCTACACCAACTCCTGCAGAAGAAAAACTGAAAGTAACAGGAAAAGAATGCAAATGGTCAGGAAGTGGTACTGTTAAAATTAAGTTCCAGTCAAATGTAAAAGGTACCTATTATATTGACTGGGTAAAACGTGGTGAGAAAGCACCAACAATCGATACTTCCAGAGTAGGCGCGCCTATTGAGGCTGATACAAATGTAACAGCAAAAGTTACTGATCTTCCTGACTATGATGTTGATATTTATGTATGTGTGATCAGTGATAAGGATAAGAGCAATTATGGTTCTGTATTGTTCCAGCCGGTTTCAAAAGAACGTCCTGTTACACCTACACCATCTCATACTCCGGTAGTACCCGATGTAAAAGAGAGTGTTGTACAGGGATTTGAGAAAGCACTTGTGTTCTATCCCAAAACTTTTTATGACTTCAAGGTAATTGGTGCGGGTACACAGAATAATAATCCAGGAGAGGGAGATGTAAGATGGGTTCCTTCAGGATGGAGTATGTCTTCCAATCCATCTTCATGGAATCCATCATGGAAGATTGGTGCAAAGGATGGTATTTATACAGATACAGAGAAAACATATACCATCTATATTAAATATAATAAACAGGTATACAATGGAAATGACTGGCAGGAAACAGATGCTTCCGAAGTTCTGTCCTATCAGTTCAAGGCAGCTCCTCTGACACAGGCCACTACCACACCAGGTGCAAACGGAACAAACGGAGACGGAACCGGATCCGGCGACGGAACTACAGATGGAGGAACTACAGATGTAACTCCGACAACCTATGCAGACGGAACAAACGGAACAGCGAAATCAGCAGTATCCACAGGTGATGAATCACCGATCGGAACTATGCTGGCTCTTGCTGCTGCTTCTGTTCTTGCAGGTGGTTATGTACTGATAAGAAGACGTAAAAAAGAAATGTAAATATAATCCAATTATTTTTAAGAGACAGGTCTTATGGCCTGTCTCTTTTCATATATATAATAATAAGGCAGCCATTCAGCCGTCCATACAGGTCAGAATCCGGAATCTGATCCAGGCTGCTGAACATTTGCCAAAAAGGAGGAAAGAATGTATGTCAACAGAACAGATGGGAACTTATGAAAAAATATACTTCGCATTGTGGGAACTCGGACAGAGATATGGAAATTTTGTCCAGTTCAGAGTGATCGGAAGAAGTCATGATGACAGAATGATCCCCATGCTTGAGATTGGAAAGGGTGATACCTGCATTATCTGTCTGAGCGGAGTGGAAAGCGGAGACAGAAATCTCCCGGAATATCTTTTGTCCATTGCAAAAGATTACTGCAGATCCTATGAAAGCAACTGGACCATCGGAGAAAGTTATGAAGTTCGTAAACTTCTGGATAAGGTTCGTATCTGTATGATCCCCATGCTGAATCCTGACAGCTATGAGATATGTGAATACGGATATGGTGCCATACATAATCCCATCCACAGACAGATGCTGAAAATGCAGGACAGGCCTGTGGAAGAGTATGAATGTAATGCCAGGGGAATTGATCTGCGCAGAAATTTTCCGACTAATTATTATCAGCGGAAAAGAGTGAATCAGGAACCTGCCAGTGAGAATGAGACTCGTGCCCTGATCAGCATTTTTCAGGAATATTCAAGCCTTGGCCTGCTTACATTCAGTTATTCCAGAGGGAAGATCGTTTACTGCAGACAGGAGAAAGGCTTTGCCTACAATCAGAAAAATTACAGACTGGCAAGGCATTTACAGAAATGTTCCGGCTATCGTCTGGAAAAAGGGATTGCAGGTGGTGCGAGAGTCAAAAAAGCCGGAGCAAAACCTGAGATGGGATCTCCGGAACAGTTTTATGCGGAAGTAATCCGTCAGCCCTCTCTGGCAATTGAGATTCCGGAATACCGCAAGGACGATATGGAAGAACTGCGTCTGATTCCACTTGAATATCTTTATTCTCTAAACAGCGGCATATTGGCAAACGCATAAATCCGTCACATAGTCAAAGAAAAACTGTATCCGAAAATAAAAAGTAATAAAAACAGAGATTAGCGTTTGACATAAAGCCATAGATTCTGTATGATAAAAAGAGTGCCCCGAAATGTTGTAAACAGAAAGATGAGGAATCAATAGTGAATAATAATACACAGGAAAGTAAAATACAGTTAGAATATATCAATAAATGTACAGAGCTTGTGAAGGAAAAATATGAAAAGGCGCCAGCTTTCTTTATCCAGAATGCAGGCTGCCAGATGAATTCCCTGCAGACGGAGACAGTGGCCGGTATCGTGAAACGTATAGGCTATACAGAAGTAACCAGGGAAGAAGATGCAGATGTTGTCATCTATAACACCTGTACAGTCCGGGAGAATGCAAACCTGAAGATTTACGGTCATCTTGGCCATCTGAAAAGTATTAAGAAAAAGAATCCTGAACTGAAGATTGTATTGTTTGGCTGCATGATGCAGGAGCCGGAAGTAATTGAGAAGATCCACAAAGAATATTCTTTTGTTGATCTGGTTTTCGGTACCCATAACTTCCATAAGTTTCCGGAGCTTTTCTACAGAAGCTTAAATACGGAGGGACAGATCATTGATGTCTGGAAGGAATCTGATGAAATCGTGGAGGGTATGCCTGCTGACCGTAAATATTCCTTTAAAACGGGTGTCAATATTATGTTTGGCTGCAATAATTTCTGCAGTTACTGTATTGTACCATATGTAAGAGGAAGAGAGAAGAGTCGCGAACCGGAGGCGATCATAGAAGAGATCAAGGGTCTGGTGGCTGACGGTGTAACGGAAGTTATGCTTCTGGGACAGAACGTTAATTCCTATGGAAAGACACTGGAACATCCGGTTACTTTTGCACAGCTTCTGAAACAGGTGGAAGCAATTGAAGGATTAAAGAGAATCCGTTTCATGACTTCCCATCCGAAGGATCTGTCTGATGAACTGATTCGGACAATGGCAGAGAGCAAAAAAGTGTGCCATCACCTCCACCTTCCCATGCAGTCCGGAAGCAGCCGAATCTTAAAGATCATGAACCGCCGTTATGACAAAGAAAAGTATCTGGAGCTTGTAGACAAGATCCGTAATGCCGTACCGGATATTTCCCTTACTACAGATATCATTGTAGGTTTTCCGGGAGAAACGGAAGAGGATTTCCAGGATACTCTGGACGTTGTGGAGAAATGCGATTTTGATTCTGCGTTTACCTTTATTTATTCCAAAAGAAGCGGCACACCTGCTGCCAAAATGGAGAATCAGGTACCTGAGGATGTGGTAAAAGACCGTTTTGACCGTCTTCTTGCTCTGGTTCAGGAAAAAGGCCGAAAGGCTTCTTCCCGTTTCGAGGGAACTGTTCAGGAGATCCTTGTAGAGGAAGAAAGCAGAGAAAAAGGTATCTTTACAGGAAGAACAGAATATAACCTTCTGGTCCATTTCCCGGGATGTCAGGATCTGATCGGTAAATATGTAAAAGTAAAACTGGATACCTGCAAGGGATTCTATTATTTCGGAAGCCTTGCAGAATAAAAACATTGAAAAATACTAACTGTTTACGAACAGTAATATAAAGGACTTCTACAGAAGCCCATATCAATTTGGATATAAAGGGTGGAAGATAAAAGTGAAACAAAATAAATACGAAATAGATATGTGTAACGGAACCATCATGGACAAGCTGATTTCCTTTTCACTGCCGCTGATGCTGTCCGGAATCCTGCAGCTGATGTTTAATGCTGTGGATATCATAGTGGTGGGAAGATTTAGCGGAAGTCAGGCACTTGCAGCTGTAGGCTCAACCACAGCACTGATCAATGTGTTTACCAATCTGTTTATTGGTATCTCACTTGGTGCGAATGTACTTGCTGCCCGGTTCTATGCGGCAGGAAAAGACCGTGAAATGTCAGATACCGTTCATACGGCTGTAACTCTTGCGCTGGTAAGCGGTATCATCATGGCATTTGTGGGACTGATTTTTTCCAGATGGGCTCTGGAACTGATGGGTACCCCGGATGATGTGATTGGACAGTCTGCACTGTATATGAAAATCTATTTTCTGGGTATGCCGTTTTTTATGCTTTATAATTATGGCGCTGCCATTTTAAGAGCTGTGGGAGATACGAAACGTCCACTGATCTTTCTGGTTATTTCCGGTGTTGTAAATGCCGTACTGAATCTGCTCCTCGTGATCATGTTTCATATGGATGTGGCGGGCGTAGCCATTGCTACTGTGATCTCCCAGTTAATTTCCTGCATTCTGGTACTCAGATGTCTGTGTACATCTAAAACCAGCTATCAGCTTCATTTTGGAAAATTAAGGATCAATATCATTTATTTAAAACAGATTTTCCAGGTTGGGATCCCGGCCGGGATCCAGAGCACAGTCATTAATCTGTCAAATGCTCTGCTTCAGTCCTCGGTTAACTCCTTTGGATCGACCGCCATGGCAGGGTATACGGCGGCCAATAATATTTTCGGTTTTCTGTATGTGGCGGTGAACTCTGTCACACAGGCATGTATGAGCTTTACCAGTCAGAACTATGGTGTGCATAAATTTAGACGTATGGATAAGGTTCTGGTCGACTGTCTTATTATTTCCGTAGTTACCTCCTTTTCCCTTGGATGCGGTGCATATTTCTTCGGTTCTGAGATTCTTAAGATTTATACTGCCGATCCGGAAGTAATCCGCTGCGGACTGGAAATCCTGTCTTACACTACCGTACCTTATTTTCTCTGCGGGATTATGGATCTGTTTCCGGGTGCCCTGCGTGGAATGGGACATTCCGGCGTTCCAATGATCCTGTCAGTGATCGGAACAGTAGGAACCAGAATCGTATGGATATTTGGAATATTCCCGCATCACAGATCACTGGCTGTTCTGTTTATTTCCTATCCTGCATCCTGGATGCTGACGATCATTATGCAGGTCACCTGTTTTTATTTTGTCAGAAGAAAAGTGCATAGAGTATAGGTCTTTGAGCTTTCGCGAAAAATAATTACCGGCAGAATATTACCGGCGGTTATTTTCTGTGAGAGCTCTTTTTTGTGTTACTGCTGCTTACTCTGTCCACAGTAATCTTTGTTACTGTTCACACACCACTTGTTTCCGATATGAAAAAACAGTATTGACAAATACCCCATAAGGGTATATAGTGACTACTATAAAGATACCCCGTAAGGGTATTTTGAAATCGTTATATGTTTCAGAAATTTATATAAAACAGAGCTTATTTATAAAAATGTACTCTCGGAGTCTTTATTGCACTTGCTTTTATGGCTGATTTTTCGCCAGATGCACCCGCATTTTATCAACGTACGCACCGCGTACGCCTCAAAAATTCGGGCACATCTGACAAAAAATCTTCTCATAAAATCAAGTACAAAAAGATTCCGAGAGTACATAAAAATCAGAAGGAGGATTTCCCATATGGCAGATACACAGGAGAAAAAAGTCTGTCCCTGCTGCACAAAACACACAATGCGTTCTGAGGAGGAGAGAAAGAAGCTGATCAATCGTCTTAAACGTGTGGAAGGACAGATCCGAGGGATTATCGGTATGCTGGAGAATGATGCGTACTGTAACGATATCCTGATCCAGTCCGCAGCAGTCAACGCAGCAGTGAACGCATTTAACAAAGAACTGCTTGCCAGCCATATCCGCAACTGTGTGGCAAGAGATATCCGCGAGGGCAAGGATGAGACGATTGATGAGCTGGTGGCTACTTTGCAGAAACTGATGAAGTGAAGGCTGTGTGTTCAGACTATTATAGCATCAGAGTACAGCAGAATAAAGATCTGGGAACTGCAAAGCAACAGAGCAGTAGATATCAGGTAAGGAACAACAAGTCGTAGGAGGAATAGAAATGGAACAATACAATGTAACCGGAATGAGCTGTGCGGCCTGCAGCAGCAGAGTGGAGAAGGCCGTATCCAGGGTTCCGGGTGTGACATCCTGTTCGGTCAGTCTGCTGACCAACTCCATGGGAGTAGAGGGAACTGCCGGTTCAGGTGAGATCATCAAGGCTGTACAGGATGCAGGATACGGAGCATCCTTAAAGGGGGCATCCGGGGAGCAGATATCTGCTTCTGCGGCAGAGGAGGCACTGGAAGACCATGAAACACCGGCACTGAAACGAAGGCTGATCGCATCTGTAGGCTTTCTGCTTGTGCTGATGTATTTTTCCATGGGACATATGATGTGGGCCTGGCCTCTTCCGGCATGGTTTAATGATAATCATATTGCCATGGGACTGGTGCAGCTTCTTCTCGCCGGAATCATAATGGTCATTAACCAGAAATTTTTTGTCAGCGGATTTAAGAGCCTGTGGCATCGTGCACCAAATATGGATACCCTTGTGGCACTTGGCTCCATGGCATCCTTTTTGTGGAGTGTTTATGTACTTTTTGCAATGACAAGGGCACAGGTAGACGGAGATTCGGCGGCAGTTATGAATTACATGATGGAGTTCTATTTTGAATCTGCAGCCATGATCCTTACTCTGATCACAGTTGGAAAAATGCTGGAAGCCCGATCTAAGGGAAAGACAACGGATGCGCTGAAAGGTCTGATGAAGCTGGCACCTAAGACAGCAGTTGTTGTCCGGGACGGACAGGAAGCTACAGTGCCCATCGAACAGGTCCGAAAAGGTGATGTTTTTGTGGTACGTCCCGGTGAGAACATTCCGGTGGACGGAGTGGTCCTTGAGGGAAACAGTGCTGTCAATGAGGCGGCACTTACAGGAGAGAGTATCCCTGTTGACAAGAATCCGGGAGATGCAGTCTCTGCTGCAACCGTAAACCAGTCCGGATTTATCAGATGCGAAGCTACCCGGGTAGGCGAGGACACTACGCTTTCCCAGATTATTAAGATGGTCAGTGATGCGGCTGCAACCAAAGCGCCTATTGCCAAAATCGCAGACAGGGTTTCCGGAGTTTTTGTTCCGACAGTTATCAGTATTGCGGTTGTCACCACCATTGTCTGGCTACTGGCAGGAAAAGAGTTCGGATATGCACTTGCCAGAGGTATTTCTGTTCTGGTCATCAGCTGTCCCTGTGCCCTTGGGCTTGCCACACCGGTTGCCATTATGGTAGGAAACGGAATGGGGGCCAAAAACGGAATCCTGTTTAAAACAGCAGTATCTCTGGAGGAAGCAGGTAAGATCCAGATCGTTGCATTAGATAAGACAGGAACTATCACAAAGGGTGAACCACAGGTGACAGATATGGTTCCTGCAAAGGGAATCTCAGAGGAAGAGCTTTTAGGCTATGCCTATGCACTTGAGAAGAAGAGTGAACATCCTCTTGCAAAAGCCATTATTGCCAGAGCAGAAGAGAAAAAGATTGTTTTGCATAAGGTTTCTGATTTTCAGGCTCTTCCTGGAAACGGTCTTCGTGCAGCATTAAACAGTGATGTGCTTACAGGCGGAAATATGAAATTTATCAGCAATGAAACCTCTGTATCACCGGAACTGATGAAGCAGGCAGAAAAACTTGCAGGAGAAGGAAAAACACCACTTCTTTTTGCAAAAGGCGGGAAGCTTCTCGGCATGATCGCAGTGGCAGATGTTATAAAAGAGGACAGTCCTCAGGCAATAAAAGAACTGCAGAACATGGGAATCCGGGTAGTAATGCTTACCGGTGATAATGAACGCACAGCAAAAGCGATCGGAGCACAGGCAGGAGTGGATGATGTAATTGCAGGTGTTCTTCCGGATGGCAAGGAAAGTGTGATCCGTTCTCTGAAGGGACAGGGAAAGGTTGCCATGGTAGGAGACGGAATCAATGATGCCCCTGCACTTACCAGGGCAGACATCGGTATTGCGATCGGTGCAGGAACAGATGTTGCCATTGATGCCGCAGATGTGGTATTAATGAAGAGCCGGCTCAGTGATGTACCTGCTGCCATACGTTTAAGCCGGGCAACATTGAGAAATATCCATGAGAATCTTTTCTGGGCATTCTTCTACAATGTGATCGGTATTCCACTGGCAGCCGGTGTATGGATTCCGATTTTCGGATGGACACTGAACCCCATGTTTGGTGCAGCTGCCATGAGCCTTTCCAGTTTCTGTGTGGTAACCAATGCACTGAGACTGAATCTCTTTAAGGTACATGATGCTTCCAGAGACAAAAAAATAAAACAGAATGTGGAAGAAATCCATTATATTTCAGCTAATGCAGAAATGAAAAACGTAACAGAAAACAAAAGTCTAAAGGCAGAGAATCCAGACTTTTGCAACAGTGAAATTCATGATCCAAAAGATCAGGAAAATATAAAAGAAAACAAGGAGAACAGAGAAATGACAACAATCACAGTAAACGTAACAGGAATGATGTGTGGACATTGTGAAGCACATGTGACAAAGGCAGTAAAAGAGGCATTTGGAGTGGAAGATGTAGTTTCCTCCCATGAAAAAGGAACCACAGTGATCCATGCTCCGGAGAAACTGAACGAGGATAAGATCCGCGAAGTGATCAAAGAAGCCGGCTATGAAGTAACCGGTATCACACAGGAATAAAAAACAAAAAGGGGATTTTATGGAAAACCAGAACCAGACACCACATAAAAGACGTGTCCGTTATAAAGGAAAATATCCGAAGAAATTCGAAGAGAAATACAAGGAATTACAGCCTGAGAAATATAAAGATACCATTGAACACGTGATTCAGAAAGGAAATACCCCGGCGGGAATGCATATCTCCATTATGGTTAAGGAAATCCTTGATTTTCTTAATATCCAGCCGGGCGAAACAGGATTTGATGCCACATTGGGCTATGGCGGCCATACGAAAGCAATGCTTCAGTGTCTGAATGGCAAGGGCCATATTTATGCAACAGATGTAGACCCTGAGGAATCCGCCAAAACAAAGAAACGTCTGGCAGAGCAGGGATTCGGGGAAGAACTGCTGACAGTAAAGCTTCAGAACTTCTGCACCATTGATGAGATTGCCAAAGAGGTTGGAGGATTTGACTTTATTCTGGCAGATCTCGGTGTTTCATCCATGCAGATTGATAACCCCAAAAGAGGTTTCTCTTTTAAAACAGACGGACCTCTGGATCTGCGCCTGAATCAGGAAACCGGCATCAGTGCAGCCCAGCGTCTGGATACCATTTCCAGAGAGGAGCTTGCGGGAATGCTCTGTGAAAATTCCGATGAACCATACTGTGAGGAACTCGCCAAAGCCATTACCGATGAGATCCGCAGGGGAAATCATATTGATACTACCACAAAACTACGTCAGGTAATCGAAAAAACTCTTGATTTCCTTCCTGAAAAGGAAAAGAAAGAGACAATTAAGAAAACCTGCCAGCGAACCTTCCAGGCATTGCGTATTGATGTCAACCATGAGTTCGAAGTACTGTATGAATTTATGGAGAAGCTTCCGGATGCTTTGCGTCCGGGCGGACGTGTGGCAATCCTTACCTTTCATTCCGGTGAAGACAAGCTGGTAAAGAAAGCGCTTAAAGCAGGATACAAGGAGGGAATCTACTCAGACTATGCAAAAGATGTGATCCGCCCCTCAGCCAAAGAGTGCACACAGAACCCAAGAGCCCGTTCCACAAAGATGCGCTGGGCTATAAAGGCTGAATAAAAAATCTTTTATAAACGGCCTGCTGTATTGCAACTTTTTTATTCATGCTAAAACCGTAGCTGTTAAGTTTATAACAGGAATATTGAACAGTTGATAGTTACATCAAAAATAGATATACATTATAAAATAAAAAGCAGTGATTTGACCAGCTTATTGGGAAAGCTGTTGTAAGATAATATCCATCTTTCAAGTGGTTAGGATAATAAGAAACGCGAATATCAGTGGCTTATTAAATACTGGAATATTCGCGTTTTTATTGTTAGGGCAAAGCCCTGTTTGCCATTGTGGAGTTTTTCACTGATCTGAAAAACGGAGCTTTGGAAAACAAATAAACCACCTGCTATGCAGGTGAGTCAGCATTGCTTCAGCTTACAGAAAAAAACCTCCGGTGGTATAATTAATGTAGGTTCGCCAACCGCACTAATATACACAGGAGGTATCCATATGGATAATAATAGTTTATCACATACAAAGTGGAATTGTAAGTATCATATTGGTGCGACCTGCGGTCGTTGCTTGAAGTGCGCGCATGCGCTATCACCTCCATTCGTGATATTCCTACCACGAAATGCCTAGTAAGTGATGAAAGGTGTGAAGCAGTGGGACAATGCGGGTAAATGGAAGTCACATCCACCCAACCGCTAGGAATTGATGCACACGGCTAACATATGTGAACCATTGTAAGGGTCGTGATACTTGAAATGGTGAAAGTGACTGATACACCATTACCAAAATGGTTAGAGGGCGCGGGCTGGCGGTTTCGATATGCGCTGAGCCGAATGGACGAAGCACCTCCGGCCTAAAAGATGGAGCCTAAATGCATCGCAATAATTCAAGCAATGGAACTGGGAAACCCTTTTGTGCTCCTTTCACAGGTAGGTTAATCGTAAGAAAAATACAATGCACAGGAGGAATGGATGCCAGAAGAAGCGAATGCTGCTGTGTAATGCAACAGATAGGGATTCAAACTTTGTCCCATCCGAAAGGAGGCAGACGTCTGGCGCGTGTCTAATCATATGAAAGACTGGGAATCTATGAATGCACAAAGTTCAATGACGCCACCTGCGAGGACAATGCAGACATATAGAAAACCGAAATGGAAAGAGATTAACTGGAAACAGGCAGAACTGTATGTTAATAGACTACAAGTACGGATTGTGAAGGCAGTACAGGCTGATAAGTGGAGACTTGTAAAGAGACTCCAAAAGTTAATCACAAATTCATTTTATGCAAAAGTCCTGGCAGTTAAGAGAGTGATAACAAACAAAGGTAAAAATACACCTGGAATTGATGGAGACATCTGGTCGACAGACGAAGACAAAATCCAGGCAGTTTACAACCTTACAACTTCTTCATACAAAGCAAAGCCATTGAAGAGAACTTATATCGAAAAGTATGGAAAAAAGGAAAAACGTCCACTAGGGATACCAACTATGACCGACAGAGCCATGCAGGGTTTACAACTGCTGGCTCTTGCCCCGATAGCAGAAACAACAGCAGACAAGGTTTCCTTTGGATTCCGGCAAAACAGATGTGCACAAGATGCAATGGAATATATGTTCAAACTCCTGTCAAGAAAAACTTCTCCGGAATGGATTTTGGAAGGTGACATTAAAGGATGCTTTGATAACATCAGTCATGACTGGATGTTGGAAAATATTCCAAGTGATAAAAGAATAATGAGGCAATTCTTGAGATGCGGCTATGTAGAGAATAAGAGATTATTCCCCACAACAGAAGGTAGCCCCCAGGGAGGGCTGATCAGTCCGACCTATGCAAATATGACATTGGATGGACTTGAAAGACTATTACTTGAAAGATACAGTACGAGCAGTACAGGGCACTATCACCCGAATTACAACAAGCATAAAGTACACCTATGCCGCTACGCTGATGATTTCATTATAACAGCAGACTGCAAGGAAGTTCTTGAAGATGTTAAACGAGTGGTTGAAGAGTTCATGAAAGAGCGGGGGTTGAAACTATCAGAAGAAAAAACGGCTACTACAAATATAAATGACGGCTTCGACTTTCTGGGATGGAATTTCAGGAAATTCAAAGGCAAACTTCTGATTCAACCGTCGACTAAATCTAAGAAGAAAATCACGAAAAAGCTTAGCCAGACAGTGAGGTATTATCGTGAGTCAAAACAAGAGCTTTTGATTGTAAAACTAAATCAGATAACAAAAGGATGGGCAGAATACCACCATTGCGTCTGCGCAAAAAGCACATTCGCTCTCATAGACCATAGACTCTGGGAGATGCTATGGAAATGGGCCAAACGAAGACATCCGCAGAAATGTAATAAATGGGTGAAGAACAGGTATTGGCATCCAAAATGTGGAAGACAATGGTCATTCAGAACAGACACGATTGTTCTCTATCAAATGATGGACATGCCGATAGTAAGGGTAAAATCACTGGATTTGAATAAAAATCCTTTTTTGAACAGAGATTACTTCATAAAGCGGAAAAAGGAGCATGAAATGAAGCGAAAATTAGCATATCAGAAGAGTACAGCCGCACGTAGTGAATACTATGTGTCATAGATGCGTGAGCGGAATGCGGTGAAAGTTGCACGTTCCGTTCTTAGGGGAGGGACGGCCAGTAATGTCCGTCTCTTACCCGACTTTTTGCACCAAAATATAGAAGAAAAGTAGCATATGGAAAAATTAAACAGGATATAGCAGATATTTTGAGTATGTTATGCAAAAGAAAAGGTGTAAAAATTGTTGAAGCAGAGATATGTCCAGATCATGTACACATGTTAGTAGAAATTCCGCCAAGCATAAGTGTATCGTATTTTGTAGGGTACTTAAAAGGAAAGAGTACATTAATGATATTCGAAAGACATGCAAATCTGAAGTACAAATATGGAAACAGACATTTCTGGTGTCGCGGATATTATGTAGATACGGTAGGGAAAAATGCAAAGAAAATACAGGAATATATAGCAAATCAGTTACAGGATGATCTGGAATATGATCAAATGACACTGAAAGAGTATATTGACCCGTTTACGGGTGAGCCAGTAAAACGTAACAAATAAAGATAAGCCCGAAAGGGCTTTGTAGGTAAATGATGTTGCGCTTGGCGAACCTATTTCGATGAGTCTTTAGACTCCAGTGCCGGTAATAGACCCTTATAGGGTCAAAGCAAACCACCGGCTAAGCCGGTGGTCGTGATTTGATATCACTAAGATTTTATATTTTCAAATATATGCAATCAATTGGTAGCCGGTTTTCTGAAAAGATTAAAAATTCCTGTCTGCTCAATCACTCTTGCAATGGTAAAGAAGATAAAGGAATCAATAGGCCACATGATCAAATTCTTTACTGTACGCATTGGGAGGATTGCAAGGCATTGCACAGACTGCCAGGGTAGAAGTGGTTTTCAGCTCTTTGGCTGATGTGAGAAACATGTTTTTTGTTTTCTCCATAAAAAAATTACCTCCTATTCTTTTTTCGCTCACAATAGGAGATAATTTATGGATTCATATTTATCTTCTGTTGCAGCGAGAAGCAATCCACGAACCGCAAGATTTCTCTTTTCGTCCTCCGGCAACTCTCCATCCGGAAGGCACTTTACGCTCATGAATTTACTCTGCATTACCTTACATGAGGCATGTATATAGCAGATTGTTGGAAAAAGCAAGAAAAAAAATCACTTATTTGAGATTTTTTTCAATAATCAATCATTGGCGGAACTTTTTTCTGCCAGTCACAGAAAATCTGTCAAAATAATATTGATGAAGTCTGTCAATCAGTGCTTTTTCGTTGTATAATGCCTTTGTCGTACAGAGTCACTTTCCTTTGTAATTTTTTCTAAAACTCATTATACATCGGAAAGTCCTGTACGATATTATTTTATGAAAAAGTTGTAAAATAGCGGTCGATAAAACGAAAGCAACATTTTCAGGGCTGGATTGAACTGATGGAAGAGATTACCCGCTGACAGCACCCCGGTATCTGTAAGATTACAGAAGCACAGAGGTCATAGCTGATGCTCTCCATTTTTGGTTAATTTTTCAGATTTTTTATTTTTATATCTCCCGATTGTCAACAATGGAATAATAAATGTAACAGTGGCAAAGTATCCCATATATCGATAGCCATAATTTATAACGTTATCAAGACCAACTAAAGAGAATATAGTTGATAATGCTAATGCAAAAAAGGCTACGATCAAACAACGTTGAGTTTTATTTTTTATTCTGTTCTTCAAAAATAATACATCTTCAAAACGACTTACAAATTATGCTTGTTCTTTGGAATAATACACCTCCGATGAACAGAATGGAAATTGTAGCAGCAGGTGAAGGTGATGAAGAATCCAGAGTCCTTTACAATAACGGAGACGGAACCTGGATTGATGAGAACGGAAATCTTCATGAAGAGTAAATGAAAAGAAACGTTTTCCGTAAGCAAATAAGGGAATGGAAAACATTTCTTTTTTTATAAAATGTTATATGAGATATAAAAGCTATTTTGAAATATAAGTATTTGATAAGAAAGACATTTTTATTTTACAACAAACAGACATTTTTATGATAAAATATCGGTAAAAATAATTTTGGACTGTAACAAAAGTCGTTGCAGTGTCTAAACTACATCAAATGGATACGGAGGAAAAAATGTGCGGGATTTGTGGATTTACAGGTTACAGACAGGATCAGAAGACAGTAATTGAAAGGATGATGAAGGCCATTGAACATAGAGGCCCGGATAGTGAAGGCTCTTTTTGCAGGGAGAAGATTACGCTGGGCTTTCGAAGACTTAGTATTATTGATTTAGAAGATGGGCAGCAGCCTATGGAAAGTGCGGACGGAAACCTGCATATTGTTTTTAATGGGGAAATCTATGATTATAAGGAACTGCGGGCAGAACTTGAGGCTTCCGGCATTTCTTTCTGTACCCATTCTGACACGGAAGTTCTGGTAAATACCATTCAACAGTATGGGGAGAAGGCACTGGATAAGCTCAGGGGAATGTTTGGGTTTGCAGTATGGAATGAAAAAGAGCAGACTTTGATGCTTGCAAGGGATTTCTTTGGAATTAAGCCTGTGTACTATGCCGAAATAGATGGACACTTTGTATTTGCTTCTGAAATTAAGAGTATTCTTGCATTTCCAGGCTATGAAAGAAAAGTAAATCAGAAGGCCCTAGAGCAGTATTTGTCATTTCAATATGCCCCTCTGGAAGAGACCTTTTTTAAGGGAATCTATAAACTTATGCCCGGACATATGCTTTTATATAAAAACGGAAACTATGAAATAAAGACTTATTTCAAAACAAAGCTTACACCTGGCAAGTGGAACCGTAAGACGAATATGGATCAGCTGCGGAGCCAGCTTGCAGAGATTTTAAAGGATTCGGTGAAGCACCACATGTTAAGCGATGTGGAAGTCGGCGCGTTTTTATCCGGGGGAGTGGACTCCGGGTATCTGGCTTCTGCCTCCGGCGCAGATCAGGCATTCACAGTGGGATTTGATGAGGGAGACCGATATAGTGAAGTAAACAAAGCTGCCAAAGTGGCAGAAAAAGCAGGCTTGAAACACCATGTGAAAATCATATCCAAGCAGGAATTCTGGGACGCCCTTCCAGATGTGATGTATCATATGGATGAACCACTTGGGGATGCCTCTGCAGTTGCACTTTATTTTCTTTCCAAGGAGGCTGCCGGACATGTTAAGGTAGTCCTTTCCGGGGAAGGCGCAGATGAACTTTTCGGTGGATACAATATTTACAGAGAGCCTGAAGCATTAAAGAAAGTTGCCTGGATTCCGTTCGTGCTCAGACGCGCTGTCAGAAAACTGGCTGCAAAGCTGCCAGATGTGAAAGGACGGGATTTCCTTATCCGCGCAGGAATGAAAGTAGAAGAACGCTTCATCGGAAATGCATATATTTACTGTGAAAAAGAGAAAGCACAGATTTTGAAAAATAAAGTAACAGGACCTTCCACGCAGGAATATTTAAGTCAATTTTATGAAGAGCTTGAGTCAGAAAACAGAGGCTCACTTCAAGACATGGAAAAAATGCAGTCTATAGATCTGAACTACTGGCTTCCTGGCGATATTTTGCAGAAAGCAGATAAAATGAGCATGGCACATTCCCTGGAAGTCAGGGTACCATTTCTGGATAAAGAAGTTTTTAACTTTGCAGCAAAGCTTCCGAAAGAAGCCAAGATTGCAGCAGGTACAACCAAATATATTTTCCGTAAAGCTGTTTCAGAATTTCTTCCACAGGAAACCAATGAACGGAAGAAACTTGGTTTTCCCATTCCAATCCGTGTGTGGCTGCGGCAGAATGACTGGTATCAGATGGTAACAGATTTATTTACCTCGAAAGAAGCAGAAGAATTTTTCCATACAGAGAAACTGCTCCAGCTCCTGAACGACCATAAAGATAAAAAAGCAGATAACAGCCGTAAAATCTGGACAGTTTTAACATTCCTTATCTGGTACGATAGATTTTTTACTACATGTTCGAAGTGAGAGAGTTGGTTATGAGACGGTAATAATACCTAAATGGATATTCACAAAGAAAAAATAGAAGATAGGTATTAAGCTTTCGTATAGGAAGCTGCATGTCAATCCATGGTTTATGAAGAGCAGACTTCATCATAACTATTTGAATAATTTATCGAAAGAAGGAAAAAATGAAATTATACCACTACCGTTCAATAAGCAGTGCATTATTAGAAATTGAAAATGGCACTTTTCATTTTGCATCGAAAGAAGAGTTAAATGATCCGTTGGAAGGGTTTGTACGTGTTTTCTGGCAGGGAGATAAGATGGCCTGGGAGGGATTGTTCAGACATTATATATATAGCGTAGCGCGTGCATTGAAACTCTATATTCTGAAAGCCGATGATGAAACGTTATATCATGGTACTTTGGTTGCAGATGTTCATTGCTATAAAAATAACTTTTTTGAGAAAATTTTATTGAAATTAGGAGAAGAGTTCATAACGGATACAGATGTACAAAATCTGGCAGGAGTTTATGGTGACAATTGTTTGAAAGTATCAGAAAAGGAACTTCAATATATTCTTTTTTATATTCATAATAATGCACTAATTAGGTGTCTGGAAGAATTTAAGAAAAATAAATTTGTACCTGCAGAGGAAGCTGAGAAACAGATTAAACTTCTTAATTTTTCACTTTCTGTGGAAAAATTAGTAGATGCAATAAAGAAAGTCTTTTCTAATGAAAAAATGCGTGTCCAGACAATTGAATCTATGGAAGAAATATTCGAGGAAATGAAGGAATTCTCCTATATAATGAAAGGTGCAGAAAACGACATATTTCTTCATGGTAAAGGCTCTGAAGAACAAATATATGATAATGATGGCAATTCAGTAGTTCAACAGCATAGAAAGTGGTTAATTGTTATGGCTGATTTTCCAAAAGTGTTTGTGGCTCAGTTGAGGGATATGATATACCCCAAAAGCTATGTTGTTTGTTTTTCTAAAAAAAATGATAATTCTGCTATGTGGGGAAACTATGCAGATTGTCATAAGGGTGTATGTCTGATTTATGATACAGGTGACGAGGCAAAACTTAAGGTAGGAGGGCGACATATTCCTCTTGATGTAAGAGCAATTTCTTATGGTGGAGAGTCCATTGAATGTAATTTTTTCCAGACATTAGGACGATTGACTATGGTTCAAATAAGAGAATGGTTACTTGGAGTAGACGGCGTCAGTTCCTGTTATGAAGCATTTTCTGATGTAGAGGAATGGAGAAAACGTTACTGGAAGATCTATGATGCGAAAACCTATCGCAAGACAAAAAACTGGGAACATGAAAAGGAATTTAGGGTAGCTGTGTCAAATACATTTGGTGAATTTGATGTTCCTCAAAAGCAGAATATGTCATTTGATTGGAACCTTTTGAAAGGTGTTATCTTTGGAATCAGAACCAGTGAATATGATAAAAAACAGATTCTGGATAAGCTGATAAAGCATAAGGACGAATTATCAGATTTTACTTTTTATCAAGCTGAATATAGTGCTGAAGAGCAGAAAATTAAGATTCGAAAAAAGAAATTTTGGAGACTGATAAATTATAAAGGAAAAGTCGATGGCACAGAAAAAGTTTAAGGTAATTTGACATGGAAAGTATGTAACGCTCTGGCTTTATGGCTGGGGCGTTATTTTGCTGGAAAAAAGCAGATTCTGAGGATATAATATAATCATGTTGATTTTTCCTGATTTAATCCTGTGATTAATTGTGATGAAGAAAATACATATCGTGTAATACCATATGAACAGGGGCTTATGTTCCCTCTGAGATTGTATCACATAGTGTATTAGAAGTTTGCAATAGAAAAGAATAAGTCATTTGCAGAACAATTAATGGAAATTGTAGAGGAAACGCTAGAAAGCTGCCAAACGGAAGACGAGATTAATACTTTAACTCATTCATATACATCTATGTTACTGGATATTAGGTAAACGGTAGAACCTGAGTACCTTTTTATTCACTTCAAGTTATGCCATAATCATACTCAACAAAATAACATAGTCAAAAAAGTTTAGTACTTAACTTTTTTAACTGACTATGATTCAGAGGCGGAATATTATGGCTACGCAAACCAGCCTTGTAGCTCAGCAGGTCAGGATCAGACAATGGGCAGAACAGATCCGGAATTGTCAGAACCGTCCCAAAGGGATGGATGTTGAAACCTGGTGTACCCAAAATAATCTTACAAAAGCCAACTATTATTACCGTCTCCGGTGTGTCAGGCAGATATGCCTGGATCAGATGTAGGACACAGAAACCACTGCCTTTGTGGAACTGCCCGCACCTGCACCAGATCCAAAGAAAACAGATACTCCAAAAGAATCCGGTATATGCATTTCGGCAGGAACTCTGCCAATGATCCGTATTAAAAATACCAGGGGACTGTCAGCTGAGATATTTTCCGGTACTTCACCGGAAATGCTCTGCCATAACACTATTGTTTTCCATGGCCTTTTTCAGCATTTCAATTGATGGAGATGCGTATATACGGGTCGTTTGAGTGGAAGTATGTCCCAGTATTCGGGATACAAGTTCAAGTTCAACTCCATTTTGATACAGTCCACAAGCCCTGGTTCTTCGGAGCATATGTGGATACAGCTTTTGCGGAAGTCCAGGATGATCAGGTCTTATTTTTCTGCATACTTGTTCAGTATTCTTTCTACATTTCCGGTTGACATAGCAGACAGATTTCCTTTGATCACTGTATAAAACAGGGGATAATCACCGTTTGTTTCCGAATGATAGATCTTTATGTATCTTTTTAAGTGCTCGACAGTTTTGTCTGTTATTGATACAATTCTTTCCTTATCACCTTTTCCATGAACTCGGATATAAGGTATCGTTTCATTTAGCTTCAAAGATTCAAGAGTTAACTCTCGCAGTTCAGATACTCTTATGGCCGAATCGTACAGAAGAATCAGTATAGTCTTGTCCCGTATTCCTATTTTTGATCTGTCGGAAGGGGCAGCCAGCAAGGCTGCAAGATCATCTGGCTTTATTGTTTCCTTCACCTTTTGTGTTCCCTTAATAAATGGGACCTTTGAAGCCCCAAGAGCGATTGACTGCATCGATATTTCGCCATCAGCTACGTACCATAAATAAGATCTAATCGCAGCCAACCTGTTATTACAGGTGCCAGCGGAACATCCTTTATTCACTGCCCTGTGAATTCATGTACTGGGCCAGCTGCCGCATTGCACGGCGCGATTTTGCTTCATCTGCATGATAAGACAGCCATGTGTCCGATAATTCTTTTGTTATGATTGCCCTATCGATAGCATTGACTTGCCTGATGAAAGTTGTCGAATACTGATTATGGATAGCCTTCCGTATTTTGATAGCTTGGCAGATCGCTATGAAGAACAGGCGTGTCCAAATAGTGAACTGATCAATAAACGGATAGCTCAAAAAATTGAACAGGGTATTGGCAGAGGTGTCCGTGGTGAAAAAGATTATTGCGCCATTTTAATAATTGGCTCAGAATTGGTTCGGTTTATGCGGAGTATTGCAACTAATAAATTCTTTTCACCACAAACGAGAAAACAAATTGACATTGGCATCGAAATTGCTGACATGGCGAAAGAAGATAAAACTGAAAGCCCTATAAAAGTTGTGCTTTCTTTGATAAAGCAGATGTTAGTGCGTGATGAAGGCTGGAAAGAATATTATGCTTCTGAAATGGATACGATTGTAGAAGATAATGCAGAATCACAGGTATATGACAGGCTTTTAAAAGAACGGCAGACAGAACAATTTTTTTGTGAAGGTGAGTATGAGAAAGCTATTTCTTCCATGCAGCGATTGATTGATGGGCTTAATGTTGATGACACAGAAAAGGGTTGGTATTTACAGCAATTAGCAAGATATACATATCCGACAAGTATTGCAGAATCGATTAAAATTCAAAAAAGTTCATTTAAGAAAAATACACAGCTTTTAAAACCGAGTACAGGAATTGATTATACAAAAATTTCTTATATACACCAAGACCGCCTAAATAATATCAGAACATATATGCGGAAATTTTCAGATTATAGTGAATTGTTTTTGTCAGTTAATGCGACATTAGATAATTTGTCTTTTGGTATTGAAGCTACTAAATTTGAAGCTGCATTAAAAGATGTTGGTGCTTTACTTGGCTATGTCAGCCAGCGTCCAGATAAAGAAATTCGGAAGGGACCTGATAATCTTTGGTGTGGTTCGAATGATCATTATTTATTATTTGAATGCAAAAGTGAGGTGTCCGGAACCCGTCAGGAAATCACGAAACATGAGGCGGGACAAATGAATAACCATTGTGCATGGTTTGAAGATCAATATGGCCCAAATGCAAATGTAGACAGATTTATGATTATTTCGACAAAGACACTTTCTTATGAGGGAGATTTTACACATAAAGTTAAGATAATTCGTCCAAATAAACTTAAGATCCTGAAGGATCAGATAAAAGGGTTTATTAAAGAATTAAAACCGTTTTCCCTGGATGAGATATCTGATGATACTTTACATGAATTTTTAACGTTACATCATCTGAATGTTGAAGATTTTTCTGAGCAATATTCTGAAGAATACTACCATAAAACTAGATAAGAAATGCGAGTACAGCTAATTGGATGAACCGAAAGGCTGTACTTTTTATTTTTAAGAAAATATGATATGGAATATGTCTGTCTTTTTGTTTGTAAAATTTCTGAAAATATTCTGGTGAAATGGTAGTATGATATGGAGAATGTTAAAAAACGTAGGGGAGAACGAAAAATGAGATTGCAGGATAAATTAGTACCGTATCTGGAATATTGCACATATAGAAAGGAACTGGATCAGAAAACAGTAAAAGCATATCGAATCGATCTCAATCAGTATTTTACTTTTGTTGCTTGCGAAGAGCCAGACAAAGAGAAGATTGAGGAATATATTACAGAATTACATAAAAAATATAAGCAAAAAACAGTGAAACGCAAAATAGCCTCTGTCAAAGCATATTATAGTTATTTGGAAGAGAATGAATTGATTAAAGAAAGTCCATTTCGAAAAATAAAAGTCAAATTTAAGGAAAATTTGATTCTTCCGAGAATTATACCGCGTGAAGAGATTGAACATTTATTAAACCATATGTATGGCTGTCTGCAGCAGGCATCGGAGACGGTTTATAAATATTGCCTGAGAGATGTGGCAGTAATCGAGCTTTTCTTTGCAACCGGGGCCAGAGTTTATGAAATATCAAATATACGGGCAGAAAATGTGAATCTGAATACTGGGCTGATTCAACTCATGGGAAAAGGAGCGAAAGAAAGATATGTTCAGATTGGCAGTACCTCAGTGTTGAATATTTTGCGGAAATATTATGCTGAAAACAGAGCGGCGATTAAAAAAAGTGGATATTTTTTTGTAAATGGCAGGGGCAACCGGTATACGGAACAGTCCATTCGACTGATGCTAAAAAAATATACAGCTCAGGCTGGAATAGAAAGAAATATCACACCGCATATGTTCAGACATTCATTTGCAACATATCTGATTGAGGAAGGAGTGGACATAAGCTGTGTACAGCGGATACTGGGGTATTCTTCCATAAAGACAACACAGATCTATATTCATGTGGCAGCCAGAAAACAGGCAGAAATCTTACGGGATATGCACCCACGGAATAATATGAAGATCATAGGAGCAGCGTAAAGGAACGCATAAAGATACATATATAAAATGCAGGAGAAGAGATCGGCGGAAAAGGGCGGTCTTTTTGGCGTATAAATATTATAGGGTAATTGGTGAACAAATGTTAGAAGACGAAAATAACTGGATTTTGAGATGAATTTTATGGAAAAAGACAGATGAAGTTGTTATAATTATATAAATAATTAGGAATTCACAAATTCAGAGTTCAAAAAAGCAGGATTAGATATCAGACAGGCTTTGCAGTTTTAATACAAAGGAGAATTTAAAACAGATGGTAAAAAATATTATGAGAGATCCGTTATTTCTCTCACAGAAATCAGAAACAGTAACGAAAGAAGATCTTCAGATCGGAAGAGACCTGATGGATACATTAAGAGCGAACAGAGAACGATGCGTCGGAATGGCAGCGAACATGATCGGAGTGAAGAAGAATATTATTATCGTAAATATGGGATTTGTCGATATCGTAATGTTTAACCCAGTCATTGTTTCAAAGAGTGAGCCTTTTGAGACAGAAGAGGGATGTCTGTCATTGGACGGAGTCCGTAAGACACTTAGATATCAGAATATCGAAGTGGAATATTATGATTTTGCCTGGAAGAAACAGCACCAGAAATTATCCGGCTGGACTGCACAGATTGTACAGCATGAAGTGGATCATTTGTCTGGAAGGCTTATTTAAACGATAAAATAGTCAGGTGTTTGGAAGATTTTTGCAGATGCGATGCCAATTGTAGAAGCGTTGCTGTAAAGAACAGAAAAGATAAAAACTGGTGGTGAATGTATGGCACAGAGAACAGTTGCCTTATGTGATGGTAAATATATAGGAATTGAATCTATTTACACAGTAATTGATGGTATGCAGATTAATATTCCGGATAAACTGGCTGCTCTCAGAAAAAGAAGCAGGCGAAATGAGTTATTTTGTCCGTGTGGATGTGGAAGAAATCTGATTCTTGTCGCAGGTGATAAAAAACTGCGTGAGCAACATTTTCGTGTGAAAGCTGGAACTGGAGAATATGAATGTGAGGTACTGGAAGAGGGAAAAATTTCCATTGATTCCAAAATTGTACTGAAATGCTGGCTGGATGATAAGCTGAAAGCGGAGGATATTGAATCCAGAGTTCCAATTGACACAGTGGAAGACACAGACAGAAAACCGGAGTTTACTTTTCTGTCACGGAAAAAGAAGTTTGCCATTCGTTATTGGAGAACGCGTGCATTTATCAGGGATGACAGATTACAGATAATACATGGAAATCTTTCAGGAATAAAAGTGCTATATATTGTAGATGAGTCTAATGGAGGCAGTTCTGGGCAGTATCCGGAAGCTTTAATGAGACTTCAGAAGATACAGAAGTACTGTCTGCTTTTATCTGTTCAGGAAATGGATTATGACAGTGCGAGGATGGAAGCAGTATTTTATGATCAGAATCTGGATGGCTTTTGGGAAGAAGTTAGTTTTGCAGAAGCACCTTTAAAAGATTTTTCGATTAATGATGAGCTGGAAGTTGCGCTTGCAGACAAAACTCTGGATGAACTTTTTTCTGAGGCAAAGGAGAAGTATAAGAAACAACAGGAAAAAGAAGCAAGGAATCGTGAAAAAGAAAGGAAACGCCAGGAAGAGGAACTTCACAGATTAAAATTAGAAGAAGAACGCCGCCGCCAAGAGTATCAGAGACAGATGGAAGAACGTATGCAGGAGGAAGAAAGACTTCGGAAAGAGCAGGAAGAACGAATCCGGGAACTGGAACGAATTTGTCTGGAACAGGAAGAAGAGAGGCGTATTCAGGAGAAACGAAGAGAAGAAGAATTTAAACAGAATCTGGAGTCAGCTTTGTCTCAGCAGGAGAAACAGGTAAGAGATGCAGAGGACAATCGTTGGATTAGATGTGAGTTTTGCGGAAAGATTGCTAAAGAAGAGGAATTTTCATCTTACGGTGGACCCGGAAAAATCAATCTTGGGACATGTAAAGAATGTGCAAAATACAATCTGACAGCACAGGAAAAGACAAAAGTACATAATGAGACAGTAAAGAAACGGTATGATCCTGCAATATGTCCAGAGTGCGGTGGCAGACTGCGTGAACGTAGTGGCCCTTATGGGAATTTTATAGGGTGCAGCAATTATCCAAAGTGCAGATATGTCAGACGGAGCAGAAGATAAAAGAAAGCAATATGTGAATCTGGAATATCAGTGTCTAAACGGCAGAGAGTCCTCTCGGGGTCAGACCCCATGAAGAAGTAGTGAAAGAGAAGAAATAATCAGAACAGGAGATGGTTGATATGATTTTGTATCACGGAAGCAATATGACTGTAGAAAAGCCGAGACTTATTAAGCAAAATCGGTATCTTGATTTTGGGTTCGGATTCTATACTACTACTAATCGTGATCAGGCAGTGAATTTTGCACAAAAGGTTACGGAGCGACGTAAAACGGGGAAAGCTACGTTGAACATTTACTCAGTGGACGAGAACGTCGCATTCGAAGAGTGTAGTTTGCTACGATTTGATAATCCAGATGAGATATGGTTGGATTTTGTAGCTGAGAATCGTCAGGGTACATACCAGGAAAAACAGTATGATTTGATTTACGGTGCAGTAGCAAATGATGATGTGTATCGTACAATTACTCTGTATATGACTGGAGTTTTGGATAAGGAGCAGACTTTGATGGCGCTGAAGATTCGGAAGTTGTTCAATCAGCTGGTATTTGGAACTGAGAAATCGTTACAATATCTACATTTTGAGGGGAGGGAACTTGTATGAATGAAAATCAGTTTAGTGCAATGCTGGCGATTATTGTGCCACCTATTATTGAGCTGATTACTAAAAACAGCAATGTAGATGATGCTAAAGCGATATCTCGTTTTTATCAATCTAAGCTTTATCAGGAACTGGCAGATGAAAAGTCAAAGCTGTGGCATTATAGTCCTATGACATTATATACAATGTATCAGGATGAACTTTTGACAGGTTCCTATGATTACCCGGAGGAGGCGTGAGAGATGAGCAAAGAATCGAACTTTTTAATTTACTGTATGGAACGGTATCGTTATTTTAAAGGACTTTCCGGGGCTGATGTGGCAAAAAACTTTGAAAAATATGATATCTATGGGTATATAACAAAGTATTTTGAATCACTGCATACAATGGGAGATAATTGTATTGTGCAGGACATTGATGATTATATCAGCAGTATAACTGGGAACAGAAAGAAAGATATCTGAAGACTTTGAATTTACCTCTCGGGGTCAGACCCCATGAAGATTCGAAGAAAAGACAGGAAACGGTTGGAAGAAGATACTGTGGTATAGCGGGAAGATAGCGTTCATCTTTTCGGTAAGCATTGAGATGCTGCAATTATTGTTTAGATTAGGTACGTTTCAGCTATCGGATATCTTCTACAATACAGTAGGTGGAGTGCTCGGCGGTTTGGTGTACTATGTGACGATGAAGGCAAGAAAGCATCTGTAAAATTGAAGATCGGAAATGTGCGGAGTTTTTATTGCAGGTTATATTGAATCGTAATGACCTTAAAGTGATAAGTGTTACCAGTCAGTATGCAATAAAAAACTTACAGGGGCGATCGGTCAGATTGGATATTCTGGCAGTAGATCAGCAGAACCGGGTGTATAATATCGAAATTCAAAGGAATAATAAAGGTGCGGGTGTAAAAAGAGCCAGATATAATAGTAGCCTGATTGATGCGAATGTGACAGAGCCGGGTGATCAGTATCAGGAATTAAATGAAACTTATGTGATCTTTATTACAGAAAATGATGTGCTGGGAGAGAATCTCCCGATATATCATTTTGACCGCATTATCAGGGAAACCGGAAAGATGTTTAATGATGAATCGCATATTATATACGTGAACTCACAGATAAAGGATGAAACAGCACTGGGAAAACTTATGCATGATTTTCCTGTACAAATGCGAAAGATATGTATTATGAAGTTCTGGCTGACCGTGTGCATTATTTTAAAGAAGATGAGAAAGGGGTGGCGGTAATGTGTAAAGCGATGGAAGATATGAGAAATGAAGCGGCAAGAATGAAAGCAGTCCATATAGCCCGTTTAATGCTGGATGGTGGCAAACTCAGTTATGAAGATATTGCAGCATACACAGAGCTAACCATAGAGGAAGTCGAAAAGATAGCTTCAGAGAAGAAAAGTGCATAATTGTAATGCAGTTTAATACCGATACAGCTTAGAAAATAGAAACCGCAGGAATTTTCACCTGCGGTTTTTCTCTGCCCTACTATTTACAAAAATACCGCCATAGGAATATTGTAAACGGAGAACGCTTACGTTATAAGAGCCGTATTCAGGGCGCATTTGTTTGTGCGTTTCTGGAATCCATTCTGTCCAAAATGCCGATTTTTCTGGCCTTTGTGGTTTTGAGCGGATTTGCAAGCAAGACAATTACCGGGCAGACCTGCCTTTATGTGGGACTTGGTCTTGCTGCTGTTGTGCTGGTTCAGATGCTCGTCCACTATCTTAGTGACAGCCTGCAAAGTGCAGCAGGATATTTGATGTTTGCTGACAAGCGTATCGAATTGGGCGGCCATCTGCGGAAACTTCCCATGGGATATTTCACTTCCGGCAATATTGGAAAGATCAGTTCAGTCCTTAGTACCGACATGGTGTTCATTGAAGAAGTTGCCATGAGTACGCTGGGAAACATGATGAGCTATCTGCTGTCCTCGCTGGTTTTGCTGGCGTTCATGTTTTATCTGAATTGGCAGCTTGGCTTGATCGCCGCGATAGTTACTATTTTGGCATGGCTGGTATCTAAGGGGATGAACAAAGTTTCCCTGCGAGAAGCAGCAGGCCGTCAGGAGCAGAGCGAACGGCTGACCGATGCGGTGCTGTCTTTTGTAGAGGGCATTGGTGTTATTAAGAGCTATAACCTGCTTGGAGAAAAATCCGAAGAACTGTCCGGCAATTTCAAGCGTTCCAGAAATACATCGCTTGACTTTGAACGGAAAATGACCCCGTGGACAATGGGGCTGAATATTCTTTACGGTATTGGTATTGCGGCAATTTTCGGCCTGTCTATTGTGTTGGAACAGAGCGGTGCGCTTTCTTTGGCTTATGTGTTGGGGGTTCTGCTGTTTGTATTTGATCTTTTTGGCCCGTTGAAGGCGCTCTATGGAGAAGCCTCCAGACTGACCGTTATGAATGCTGCCCTTGATCGTATTGAAGCGGTACTGGATGAACCAGAACTTTCCGACAACGGCAAGCAGCATATTCCAGCTCAGGCACAGCCGGGACAGCCAGAAGTCCAGTTCAACGATGTTACATTTGCTTATCAGGACAAAGAGGTTCTGCATCATATCAGTTTTGCCATGAAGAAAAATTCTATGACAGCGCTGGTTGGACCGTCCGGTAGCGGTAAGTCCACCATTGCAAACTTGCTGGCGCGGCTTTGGGATGTAAAATCTGGCAATGTGACGATAAGGGGCGTGGATATTCGCAATGTACCTCTGTCGGAATTGATGGATCAGATCAGCATGGTATTCCAGCGTGTGTATCTGTTTTAGGACACCATTTACAACAATATCAGTATGGGAAAACCGAATGCCACGGAAGAAGAAGTCTATGAGGCTGCCAGAAAAGCCCGCTGCTATGATTTCATTATGGCTCTGCCTGATGGGTTCAAAACGGTGGTTGGCGAAGGCGGTGCGACACTCTCTGGGGGCGAAAAGCAGCGCATTTCGATTGCTC
>ENA-OQNI01000205-OQNI01000205.1-human-gut-metagenome-genome-assembly--contig:-NODE-205-length-95034-cov-12.078424_pt1 | contig 95034 bp, 92 predicted proteins | sample MGYA00242627_ERZ504876 | MGnify/ENA primary metagenome ERZ504876 (study PRJEB26092, sample SAMD00036386) | human gut metagenome | host: Homo sapiens | study: EMG produced TPA metagenomics assembly of... | reverse complement strand
TCCTTTGATTTTGAGTTTGGCTTGCGACACCATTCTCATTCTATCACAGGAGGCTTTATTTTGTTATCCTCACCACTTCCGACTACTCTATTCTCCCCAGCATAGCTGGGGGATTAGACTTTTCATTAAAATATTATTTCCTGTTACATACGATTTTGCCATAAGCCCGTCCATAGCAACCAAGCGATATCTTTGTTTATACAGCACAATATCATCTGCAAACACCATTAATCCTGTTTGATGGCTATCTGTCTTTACTCCTAACGCAATTTGATTATAATCAGTTCTCGTTACATTATGTAATCTCTCAATAGCATTCTTTAACAAAATATCAAATCGGTGGCACATATCAAAGATATTCAAACAGTAATCTGGATATATCCATTCAATTAATTCTTTAAAATCATTCTCATACAACTTCTGAAAATTTTTACCATTTTCATCAGACAAAAACTGTAAAAATTCTCCCATATCCTTTCTATATATTTGTCCAATAATCTTAAGATCTTTTGTTGCTTCACTAGTTGCTTCATAATCTCCTATATTACTCATCATTTGCTGTAACTTATCAAACTTTTCTTTCCAAAACCCAATATATTCAAGTCTTGCCTCAGCACCTCCATAAATATTGGGTCCTATTTTTTCAGGAATATTTTCGCCATAATACTTTCTTTCATTTTCACTCAACACAACAAACAATAATTTATCTTTATAATGATGGTCCTTAATTATTTCCCCTACTTCATACATACACGCTTGTCTCTTTAAGTATGTATCACTTACAACAGTTAGAACATAATCATGTTCTTGAATTGTATCCATAAATTCCTTAAAGCTATCTTTATACTTTAACCCTGTATAACGTGAAACCTTAATCTTATCTTGCAATTTTTCACGAATCTTGTCTTCAATAATATCCACTATAGGTGTGTCACACTCCGTATATGAAATAAACAAAGTCGATAATCTTTTTGCTTCCTCTATTTGTCTTACTTCTACACTATTGTTTTGAAAGCAATAATATACATTATCCACTAATATCTTTTGTTTCGCCCTCTCAACTTTGATAACAAAAATATTTTTTCCTGAAACATTAACATATCCGTATCCAAATTGACAAGTGCCATCTAAATTCTTGTCTACAGAATTCATAATAGATTTCATATCAAATGCAAGCTGAAGACCCTTTGGCTTCAATAGCCCATTATCCTTTTCAACCCCAACTAATATATACCCTCCATTAACATTGGCTAATCCACATATGAATTTTGCCAATTCTCCTGGGCGTAGTTCCAAGGCTCTACATATCAAATTTTCAGTCACACTATTGCATATAATATTTTCAATTTCCTTTTCATTTAGTCTCATGTTATATTCCTCTCAGCGGTATTCTATTAAGTCCGGTTAGTTTAATCATCTTTCCAAATGTGATTTTCTGTGGTTCACTCTTTCCATCCTCTACCCATAGTTCCCAATCCATTGTATAATCCAGCAAATCTTTTTCTGTCTCATAATATATTCGAACTTCTCCACCATCAGACGGGCGTGCCAATAAAAAGATTTCTTTTCCATCTTTCTTTATGATAAATATTGTATTGGCTATTTGACGCATTTCAGTAATGTCATACTCTTCTTTACTATTTAAATGCAAAAGAATATTATTTTTTGACCGCTCTAATATAGTTTGAAGATACTCATATGTACCTGCATCATGCTTTGAATTTCTGATATACTTACTTGCAAAATCCGGGTAGGAGAAGGCTTTTTCCAGTGCATCTTCAGAATCAATTCCCAATTGTAGCAATACCTCTTCTGTTAATTCAATTCTATCATCACTAACTTCGGTACATTGTTCCTGACTTTTGCCAATAAGCTCCTCCAACTTTTCCGGACTGGATATGTTGTACTTTTCCATGAGTTGATTAAATGTCTCTGCCTGCTTGATAGTTCTAGCAATTTCTTCATCGTCATAAAGATAATGCTTGTTTTCACACAAATTTGGCAAAATGCTCCTTGCCTTTTCCTCATTGTCACATATCCACACCAATAATCTTTTAAAATATGTTCTTACTTCCTCCTCTTTAGAAGTTCTGTTTTGATTAACATATTTTATAATAACCTGAGATACATCTATATCATTTTTCCATCGGCTTTCCGGCAATTCCAAATAAATGTTTTTCATAAGCAAGTCTGACTTGATGTCATATCCTGCACAAACAGCTAAATCTTTTAGCGTTTCATCCATTTCATTGTCCAAAAATATGTCATCCTTTATCATGAACCTACCATTCTGATTCGGTAAGATCGGCTTCGTAGATTTATTTATAAGATTATCATAGCCTTGTCCTAAAACAAATTCTACAAATTGTGCCAATAATCTCACTGCTTCATCAAAAGATATTTCCATATATTCTGCAAATTTCTGAATACATTCACACTCACTAATTCGGTCTGCCACACGAGTTATTGTATGTTTCAATGCATCCTGCAATATTCTCTCAGAAATTACCGACACCTTTATCATTTGATTATCCATTTTCAAAATTGCATTTGCAAATTGACATATTTGCCTATGTATTACTAATCTATCATTTTCCCCTGTATACATATATGCCATACGAAACAATACATTGCTTTTAAGTTCCTTCTCTGCATCATCCAACTTATCTTCAATAAGTTTTAAAATCTGCTCATTACCATATTCTTCGAATTGAAACCAATCTCTGTTTCTGAACTCCAAATCAAGCAACCAATCCCTACAATCAATTCCAAGAAACTTTAGAATCTCCTTATATTCATTTAAGATATCTTTATCAAAATATAAATTTGTCGTGCAAGAAAATATACCATTTTGATTTGGAATAATATTAATCCTCTCTGACGCAATATATGTCTGAAAACTTTTATTCTCTTCTATCAGATTAAAAAACTGCGATAACCATGAATGCCAATCAGTTCCTCTCATGTATTCCTGAAGTTTTACAACATTCCCATACTCCTCTATCTGCTTTATCAATGATTTAAAATTGTACTTATTACAATTATTCCACAGGGAATTATACCAATTGTGCATATCTTCCCTACACGGAATCTTTTCTGGCATTATAACACTAAGCAAATCCCATTCTTTTTCACGTATTTCCTCTTTGGATTCAGAAATTATAAATACCTGTTCATATTCAAAATCATCTTGCAATGCCATCATTGATCCATTACCGGTACAGATAATCGGTGTGTGCAAAATAGTATACTTACAATTATTGACAATATCCTCCAACCATTCATTGTCATACCAATTTTTGCTACCATACGAATTGATTTTTGTTATGTTATAGATTCCGTTCCATCTTTTCTCTGCTACATACTCTAGTAACTTTTTATATAATTCACATGCCCTTTCAATAATATCTCGATTTTGCTGTATTTCATCATCAATCTTTGACCTTGACTGACATGTCAAAAAAATGCCATCTCTGGGTTCTGTCGGATTAAAATCTCTGGCACAGACTAACACTGGAAATGGGAAATCTTCTGTTCCGATTAAAGGGAAATCGCAAAACAACCTTGATTGCTGCTTTGCATAAGGCATGATATACCATCCACTTTCTCCGCCTTCTAAAGCAATAGATATTGTTGTATTCTCTTCTGTTAAATTTAAAATATATATCTTCTTAGTTTCTGTACTTGATACATATATGATTTCATGAACTAATGAATTAGCTAAACCACAATTGTATTGCCTGCTATATTTATAATTTTCTCCTGTAGCTTCAAGTGTAATCTCCTCTATATCACTAAGCATTGACAAGACAAATGGTGCTGACACTCTCAAATTCTCAATCCCTTGCTGAGCCACCTCAATCCCATCCTCATCAAGTTCGTACTCAAATATGGTATTATATGCATATTTATCATAGTCACTTACCAGCATTGACTGACATTCCTGCAATTGACTCACAGCTTTTTCCAATGCCGCAATAATTTCTTTTTTATCATGACCAGTCCTATCCAATGAAATCCGAAAGCGAGAGTAATTCTCAGGTTCTGTCTCTAAAATACCTGATATATTAACTATCTCTGATAATAAATGTGTTGTCAGAAATCCTGTTCCAAACTTCCCACTGGTTCTTTCCGTTTCATCATCTCTATCCTTTGATGAAGATTGATTGATAAGTGACATGACATTTGCAAGAGAAAATGCTCTTCCATTATGTCTGAAAATAACCCTTTTATTACTTTCATCTAAATCAATACGAATTTTTACCTTGCCGCTATCATTGCAAACATCCTTTGCATTTTGACACAATTCCCAAATCCATCTCTTAACGCTATCCTCATTATTGTTATAACGTTGTCTCTGAAGTAATTGCAATATACGATTAGCAGCTCCTGTTCTCAATGAATTATTATCTTCTTCTTGTATATTTCTTAGAAATTGTTCTTTATCCATATCTTCTCCCACAAAAAGACCTCATGCCTTTTTTAATCGACATGAGGTTTCAATACATTATAAATCCGTTCTATTATCACATCGATTTCAAACTGTTATTATATTTGTATCAATTATTCAACATATACACCCAATTATTGATACTTTTCCACACCTTCAATACTTATTTTCTCATCATAATCAAAAACAATTCCCACGCTATATCTTGCTCTTGTAATTGCAACGTAAAATTGAGACTTTGTTTTCGGTTGCAATGTCTTTGAATGGTCCTTCATCCAGCTTCTCATTGTTCCAGTTGGATAAATCAAGACTCTATCATATGTTAATCCTTTAGCCTCACCCATATTTATTACTGCATATCTATCATTCACTTTTACTGTTCTCTTCTCCCTAAGTTGCATTGGCTTAAATTCTTCTAAATATGCATCAACATCATCTGGTCTTACTAAAAAAACTCCGTCATGCCCTGTAACCGCAAATTGCTTTGTTCCAGTTTCACCATATTCTTCATACAACTGCGATGAATATGAACAAATACTTTGGTTATTTCTGTAAGAATCATTCAAAGTCTCTTTATCAATAATGCAACCTGGTTTTTTGCACTCAGTTTTAATAAATTCTTCTATCTTACCATTTGCATATTTCTTATACTTTGCTTCGTTATGCGTATGATATGTTACCTGTCTGGGGTCTCCTACCATTGTCACATCACACTCCGCTTGCAACAGACTTTTTATGATGTCTAAATCATATCCCGCTAAATCTTGAATTTCATCTACATATATCTTAGGATAAATCCTGCTAATTCTTTGCGAAACTCTGCCTTTAGTTTCCTTTTCACAACGGCATACAAATTTTGCAATCTTATCTGAATACATTTTCATCCCATCCGTGAAATAGAATTTTCTATAGTCATCTTCTGCAAAATATACCGGACCATATTTCCCATCATATTTTTTCCCAGACTTTTCATTGACTAATATCATGCCGTTAATCTTATCATCTAAGACCACTCCCTGAAATGGTCGAACCCCGTGCTGCAAAAGAAAAGAGTACCATGTTTGTATGGTAACATTATGCGGAACAAAACCATTGAGTTCTACAATTTTTTTTCGGATTTCCAATTCATTAGCAATAGTGTATGTTGTTATTAATACACTGTCCGATTGTTGCATCGCTTGTCTGACCAAATATGTAGTTTTACCAGATCCTGCAGCCGCAATTATCAATCTATTTACCATCTGATAGCCTCCAAAATATATTCCGGTATTTCTATCTGTTCAGAAGATTCGAATATTCTCAATGCGCATTCTGTTTTGTTATGCTTCATAAATTTCCTCAAATCATCCTCATTTGTATAATCAGTACCGAAAATTTGATTTAACTTATCTAAGCCATTAACTTTCAGCAGTTTCGGTTCCAAAGTATTGTAATTATAATCACTCTTGCCAATCTTAAGTGTCCCTGTATCCACAACGTCATCAACACATATCTTTATATATTCTTTCCGCTTTGCACCTATATAATTTGCATACTTTTTGTTAATAGCTGCCATATCACCATCGTTATCTGTAACAACTGCAATTTTTGTTTGAATACAATCTGCAATCTCAAGGAAACGCAAAAATGATACACCCACGGAAATCACTTCTATTCCATCCTCTATCGGCAAACGCCCATCATTAAGTTGCATATATGCTTTCTGAATCACCAGTTCATCCGAATCTCCTTCACACAAGATGGTTTTCTTACATAAAATCATTCGTAACGTATCATAACCAGCCACCTTCTTAAAGAAATTATATGTATCTTCCGGCAACTCAGAAAATCTTGTAATTCTCAGGTTATCAAGCAGCATCACTTTTCCTAACCCTAACTTATTTGCGACGAAACTACTATGCGTTGAAATAAGTATTTGTTTTTCTGCATATTGTTCCGAAATACATTTAATCAACTGATTCAATCTTGTATGTGACAAATGATTTTCTGGTTCTTCTAACAAAATAATACTTGCATTTTGCGAAGTACGTTTTGCTAATGCCAGTTCTGTCTTAACAACACATTGCTCTCCTTTTCCTACATAATGAAATGGTATCTCATCCAATTGTGTAACAAGACTATTTTCCCAAGCATTCTTTGTAACCAATTCTACAGATAACGCAATCTTTTTGTCTGTCAAACTAGCATCTTGATTTATTTTATTATTAATAGCCTCTATTGATGGATCATTAATAAAAGTATCCCTCATTTTTCTATGTGCTTGTGCAATAGATGTTATATCTTCCGGTTCCAATGAGCCTTTTATAATTCTCGACAAATACAAATCATTTCCACTTTGATATCTATATTCAGATGAATCAATCAAACATGATTTATAAGGTATGCTACGTGTTGTAATTATATCTCTGGCAAAGGTTGTCCAAGTGATATCATAATATTCAATCGGCAAGCTTTTAACATCTCCCTGTTGGACTAATGCTTCATATTCATCTGCATATTTGTCATTAAATGCAATTTTGAAACAAAATCCTTCTGCACTGTTATCTTTATCTGAATTCGCATCACCATTCATCAAAGGATTTTCAGCTCCACCAAAGAAAATTTCTATTGCTATGTATGGAAGTTCAATAGGGGCTGTATTTAACGATGTAATATACTCATCAACTGCCTCTTTATTAAAAATATACTGTGAAATCTCATTCCATATACTCTTTCCACTAATAATTCCGGTCAGTGCCAAATTTATAGCTTCGAGTATTGTTGATTTCCCTGCTTCATTATCTCCAACAACAATATTCAATCCTTCTTCAAGAGTAATTTCAAAATCTCTGTAACATTTAAAATTATGAATTTTGACTTTTCTAATAAACATTCTGTTACCTCCCAATATTTCACATATACAGTTTTGCAAGGAGCTTCTTTTTATCATAAGAATATATGGTGTTTTCACTCTTCGTTTACAATCACTCATAAATCCATGATTTCATTTCTATGCTTTCCTCTAAAATACTATTTCTACCTTCTTTTCCATACCCATCAGCTTCATATATTACCATGTGTATATATTGCTTGTGTTCTTTCCTTTGATACTTTGTAAAATAGATGCCAATGTTATAGAATCCGCTTCCCTTTTTCACTATTTCCTTATCTGGAATTTCAAAATACTTACTATTACAATTGATTCTGTCTTTGACAATTTCACTCATAGGAGAGTCAAATAGAAAAGTGCGATAGATTGATATTGCTTCCTGATATCTAATCATAGCATAGGGTATATTGTATTTATTAACAGCTTTATAACTATACGCTCGAGAATCCATAAACACCTCATACATATGGTCCATTTCTTTATTCGTTAGATTTACTCCCACTATACCTCTAATATTCTGCTTTATTTTTCTCCAATTCTTTTCGATAATTTCCTTTATTTCTTCAGACTCTTCCGTTTTTGTTCTTATTTCCGTATTTCCCAATGGCGATGGCTTATATAATGAGCAGTTTTTCATCTCTGCTTCATTCCAATATGGAAAACCTTCTACAGCTCGTCCTGTATGCTTCCCATAAAGGGTTACTTTACGGGTTACATTCTGCATCATTTCTTCTCCATACATATTTACAATCTGTATAGGATTTCCGCATTCTGGGCAAATCGCATACAAAGAAAGTCTTTTATCCTTTTTTGTTCTGTAGTAAGGATACTCATGGCATGTCTGTTTTTCAAATTCATCTACCGAAAGTTTCAGTGCTTTTCCTTTTTCTATTGCAAAAACATCCATATCATCATACCTCCACATATTCAATCTGTCATTCTTCTCTACTCTTTACCAATTCATAAAACTATTAAGTATTGCCATCCCGCCATAGAACAAATCGAACATAAAAATCTGAGATTTCAGAGTTCTACTTGCGTTATAGTATATCAATAAGTAACATATTATCTATTGCTTTGATAAACATTCAACATCTTTACCCTTTCTAAGTCATTTTACGGATTTACATTTCCTACACATATACTGTCTTACCCTTTATCTCCCCCACCAGCTCATGCACCGTCGTACAAGGACACATTTCTGATGGCTTTGTCTTACCTTCTCTTTTACACTGTTCCAGTTTCTGCTGTGCTATCTGGATTGCCTTTTCCTCGTCACCAGCTTTGCAGAGTTTTCCATACATCTGCTCATCTGCCTTGGAATACTTTTGCCCGGTCTTGGTTTCATACACTCGTCCAAAATCTGCGCAACAAGTCCAAGATTCTTGGATTGCCGGCATGGAACCAAAATAGGCATACATCCATATTTCAAAACATGGATTAGACCAGCCCGCTTGTACTCCTTTATCCTCTGCCTCTTTTATAATCTCATCAAACCCTTGTACTTGGTCTCTGTCAAACACAATCCAAGGAATACGATATTGTGCATCATAAGCAGTGAGTTCCAAACATTTATCAATCATGGTACGAGTCTTTGTTTCTACCACCTTTATTACAAGCTTATTTCTCACATCTTCCGGCAATGCCTGATGAAGACCAGTAAAGAAGCAGCATTCCGTAGCCTCTGTATCCGTAACAATCAAATAGTAGCCCAATTCCGGCACCTTGAATTGTTTTCTCTGGTCTCTCTTTTTTCTATTACCTGTTCTGTCCTTTTTCGCCATACTCAATCCTCCTTAAAAATATCAATACTCCTTAAGGTAGGAATCGCACCGTACTTTCCAATTAGGTAATTCTTCTCATAGCTTTCATCCTTACGGATACGAGAACCATCCTCATCCACGAAGTCAGCCAATGAGTAAAGTGTGGATACGCCTCTTTCATCCTTTTCCACAAACCAGATTTCGTCACGACGCAACAACTGGTTAGACAACTGCCATGTATCGTGGGTTGTAAATACAAGTTGTGCATGGTTAGTGTTTATCTCCGGATTCAAGAATGTAAGCAGGAAATTCCTTACAAGTAACGGATGCAAACGTGCATTTAATTCATCGATGAAGAATACGCTCCCCTTCTCCAACACTTCTTGCAATTCCGGATATAACGCAAACATCTTCAAGGTTCCAGCGGACTCCAATCCTAGAGGAATTTCCGCCATTTCATCAGAATCAATCATCTTGTGTAGTGCGTTAATCTTGTATCTTTCTTCCTTACTTTCAGCCTCCTGAGGAACCTTTTCAATTCTAAAATCCTTGATATGTTCATCAAAGGATGCGAAATATTCCACAACTTTCTGCTGCACATCCTTATCTTCCACAAATCCTTTAGGCAATCTGCGTGACATAAAGAAATTAGTAAAAGGGTCCCCAAAATCAGCAAACTCATTAGCAAGGAACCAATCCCTGATTGCCTTACACTTACCAATCTTAAGCTTTGCTCCCAAAGATATAATAAGCACCTGCTTTTCCAATGCCACCTGAATATTATCCCTGCTACTCTTAGGAAAACCGGACAAATCAAGCTCCTCGTCTGTAGTTCCACGATAAAATACAGTGCTGTACTTTCTTGCAGTCTTTGCCTTGGAATTAAGCCACTCTTCCGTTACACCTTCCTTGTTGATACAGAAACCATAGTTATAAGTTCTTTCAGACTTATCACCATGCAATGTGAAATACACTTCAAAGCTGGATTCTGCTTCAGCAGATGTGGAATCAAACAAAAACGGAGTCGGTCTGAACTCCTCAAACTTTTCCTCTTCATCCCCATACTTAAAAGAATCTGCAACATAATCAGACATATATTCAAAAGCATTATATATATTAGACTTTCCGCTTGCATTTGCACCATAAATGGCAGCAACCGGCAAAATCTTCTCGCTACCAACAGTCACCACTCTGTCTGAAAACTCAGTCACCTTTGCCGCAGACAAATCCAAAGTAGCCTCTTCTCTGAATGATTTGAAATTTTTGAAATTAAATTGAATTAACATGATTGCTACCTCACCTTCTTTTCTACTTTCTATTATATACAGTTTTTCTCAAAAATCAACGTTTATATGTGAATTTATCTCACTTATATGTATTTTATTTTTTAAATTTAAAAATCACCCAATTTACATCATCGTAAACTGAGTGACTTTTTACATTTGACCACATTTTATGCTTTTTTCTTTTTTGGTTTTCTCTCTGGTAATTCCGGATACATTTCTTCCACCATATTTTGCAAGCTAGTTCTATCCTCCAAAATAGTTACCGGTAACATAGGTTTTGCACCTTCATACGGTGGTTCCGGTTCACTGTCCGGCATAAACTTCTTACTGGTCTCTGTAATCTTTACAAGAAAACCATTACCATAAATCCCACCAAATATCCGTTCTTTATAGTAAAAAATATATCCACCCATCATAGGAATGTTTCGTACATTTCCTAAATCAGATAGTTGATCCATTATGTAATCTGCAATCTCTTTATTCTTTGACATAACTACCTCTATTCCTTTTTCAATGTTTGTACCCTCATTGCTATATTTTCTTTAAATTCTTCATCAGAAAACTTTGGCTCTCTGGTATCAAACCATAACTTACAAGGTATTTCCCCACATTCTCCACAATTCTGCATACACTTATTATTTCTGACACAGTCATAAATCGGACAAGCTTTTCCTTCCGGTGCATGAAAAACTTTTCCCTTACAGGAATTACAGCCATTGCACATCTTGCCAAAACAATAACACGCACTACAATCCGTGCCACAGACACTTATCAATTCCTTTTGATACTGGTCGTACCAACCTCTGACCACCTCAATCGGATGTTGCACTAATTTAGCTGTTTCCTCTATGGTTTTACCTGATTCAAACTGCTTACAGGCAACAGAATACATACTCTCCGAAACCTCTATCAAATGTCCATCCGGGTCAAATATATGAATTCCTCTTTGAAGCCAGGAAAAAGTTTTCGGCTCATGAAGTCTTTCCACTTGTGGATAAGAATCCAGCAATTGTATAAAAGCATCAAAATCTTCTGTCTCAAAATACAACTCCATGGTATTGGAACGAAATTTCATTGTACTGGCATCAAATCCAGCTATATGCTCCAATCCCTGCTGCAATGCTAATCCACAAGTCAAAGTTTTATTTTTCCCAAAATCTACAAGTACATCTTGCTGAAATAAATCCTTATAAAACTGCAAAGATTTTTCCATATCTCGTACTGCTATTACGGTGGTACAGTATTTCATAGTTTTTCATCCTCTCCTGCCTGTCAGAATTTGAAACTATTATACTAAATTCAAACGAAAACATCTTGTATATTTCCGACATCCTTAAAAGCCATTATTCTTGCATTATGTATATCCATAGAATGGTATCTCTTGAATTCCCGTAATAAGTGTGATTGGTCTGTATATCCAAATTTGTAAACCGCACTTAACACATCAAAATCCGGCTCACACAAAATATCTCTCCATAGGAATTGATATCTTATCAGATTGCTTAACTTTTTAGGCGTAATGCCAACATACTCATGAAACAATCGCTCCAACTGTCTGGTACTCACAAAGGATTTCTTTGCCAATTTTGCTATATCCAAAGAACCTTTATTTATCAAAATGTTCTGTATTGTATCGTTAACAACCGTATTTTCTCTCACATCAGATAATCTTTTAAGCAATGCTTGTTCGGTAAATGAAATCTTTTCCTGTAAGGTTTTTAGTTCCAACAGTTTGGGGCGAATAATCTTGTCCAACCATTCAAACCTTGAATCCACATCAAAGTATCCATTCATGGTGGATTGCAATGAATCATCGCAAAATGCATATGCACTCCACGCATAAAGTCGAATAGCATAGGTTGATACCATATGACCTATGGTTCCGTTGCCATGTGCATGGAAACTGCAATCATTTACCCCACAGAGTCCTCCGGTTACGGTATTATCGGTATAATCTATATGATAAATAATATCCACACAAGTATCCGGAATTACTAATTCCGGTGCATCACTATTTTCGATTTGTATAAGTGTTTTTTCTGTTCCCCAATAACATCGGATGTAGGATTGCAATTCTTTAGAAGGGGAAATTTCTGTATAAAAGCTATTTCTTTTGAATGGAGTTGCCGTCAAAGGGCGATAAATTATTGAATTGTTCATATCCCACAACTCCTTTCGCATAAATTACTCTTTTCTTCTAATCGGATGTCTAATTACTGTTTTCCACTTCTCCGGTGCAATCTTCCTTGCATCAGACATATATATTTCATGATGTAAACGCTTTTCATTTATATCATTTACATATCCATTTTCTTCTAAGAACGCATCCATAATCTTCACAGACTCCGGCTCATTATCAAATGGTCCTATATGCATCATCTGAACACATAATCCTTCGTCTATCGTCAAAAATTCTGCTTTGCTGCAGTCTAACTTTTTCTTTTTGGTCGCAGTATCTACCGCCCAATCAAAATCATTCTTTGTAACAAAGTCAGGTAATCGAATCACAGAAATCCAGTTAAAAGAATCCTTGTTCCCATAGTCTGCGCCTCTTACATTGTCTTGCCACCAGAAACCTTCCAAGGGTGGAACTACGTATTCAAAAAATCCTTTTATCTTGTAATCTGATTTGTAACTCATCTTCAAAGTATATGCAACCGCATACAATACACCTATTGCCTGTTGGTACTCGCCATCCGGAGTATTCGGATTACCTTTCCCTCCGACAGCAATATAATTAGCCGTCGGAACATTGACTATTTCAGGTTTATTCTTAGGCATATAAAATTCTTTGTATTCTTTCTTGAAATCAAAAGTCATTCCTTACACCTCCCGAACATAATATGAATTGTACTTCGTTCCATCATGTCCTATTAAAGCTTCTTCCGACAAACAAAATCCCATATGTTCTAAAGCCTGTATACGCTCTTGGGCAATTGAAACTGCCTTAGTGGCAATCATTTCACAAGCAAACATATCTCTCGTTTCAGGAATAATAATCCCAAGAATATCTTCTATCGTATCTTGTTTTTCATAATCACTTCTCAAATCCAGTCTAAGCAATCCGCAATTATTGAAATAATCCTTTGCCCTTCGGTTAAATAATTCTATTGTACCAATTGCACAGTTAGCATTTTTGTCTATAATAGCCCACCGTGCATAATATCTGTTTTGATATTCTCTCTTCCAAAAAGCAATAGTATCCTTCATTTCTTCAATTGAAGTATAGTAAAAACCATTCACACAATTATCACTGTTAAAAAGCGGTACTGCATCCTTATCGGAATATACCCTAAGCAAATCCTCTGCATCTCCATCCTTAATTTCTCTCAGCAGAAACTTTTCACTTTCCATAACAGGAATTTGTTCATACACATCAATACCCATCTTCTTATCAACCTCCATATCGTAATTTGTTAAACATTAAATAACTTCATTTACATTATCTCACACAAATTACGACATCTATATGTCATAGTTTATCGTATAAAAAAAGAATATCTTTTGCGTAATTAATAATCCTTTCTTTTATATGCTCCTGTTCTATAATCTCGACTTCTTTTCCCTGTGACAAAACAACACCTATCCACCATTGTTCCTTCTCTACAATATGAACTTCCATAATAGAACTACCATCATCACAGTTTTTTATAAGCTGTCCGTTTAAATATTCCTTTATTCTGTGTATCGCATTACCCCGGCATCGCATCCGAACTCTTATGGATATGTCCTTTCCCTGATAGGAATTGTCACAATCATTTAAAATATCCTGTGCCGACTTGTGCTCCTTGGAAAATTCATCTTCCGTTATACAAACATCTTCCATCCGAACCAGCTTATAGGTTCTATAATCCTGTTTCGCCGTATTATAAGCCAACATATACCAAGCATACCATTTGTAAATAACCGCTATCGGTTCTACACAATGTTGTCTTGTTTCTCCACCATTATTTGTATATGTAAATCTAACCACTTGCTTATTCTTAACTGCAGACTGTAAAGTTTGAAGCAATTTCTCATCGCCTTCTCTTAATACAGAAAAATCCAAAATCATACCTATATTACTGTTCTTGGATATGGCTGTTATTTTCTCGTAAATATCATCAGCCACCGGATTATTAGTAACCGTTTTTAATCCATTTATAGCAGTTGCAATATAGGCATATTCATCTTTCGATGCAAGTTGGTTATTCATTTTGAAATCACCTAAAATTTCATATCCACCATTTGTACCGGTAAAAGCACAAATCGGAATACCCGCCTGACACAAAGTATCGATATCCCTCTGAATCGTCCGTACAGATACTTCAAAATGCTTTGCCAACTCCGAGGCGGAAGACTTTCCATGATTTAGCAGATATAAAGTAAGTGCGTATAATCTGTCTGTTTTCATTACTACTTTTTCCTATCATATATTTTTCAAGAAATAAGCTACAATGCCAAGAAATTTCTTAGATAGTCCTATGTAGCCAGCTTTATGTTTTCTGAAATAATTAATAACTGAAATGACAAAATATGATATCACTTGAATAGGTAAACTTATAACATAAAACAAAATCAATATAAGTCCCCCAGATACAATCAATTTCAGAAAGAGCATTAATGTATTTGTCTCGTCATTATAATTCATTAAACTCGCGTATGTATTTCCTATTATTGCAAAATCCAGAGGAAGTTCTTGCACTTTCATCCCAGTAATAGTAAAACAGAATCCCAACACGGTGATAATGAAACCTAATGGTAAAAAAGATAATTTAAGAAATTCAATATTGTTGTCCAATATTTTTTCATAATATTGTTCATTTCTTCCACATTTTCTAGCCATTCCGACAAAGTAAAACAATAGATATAAAGCCGATGCTACAATAATACCCATACCATTCTCATTCGGCAATACTAATGCCAACAACGAAATTGCCGTATACGAAAAACAATATGTAAATAATGGTGTTTCATATCGCAAATATAATTCTTTTGGTTGTATTTTTCTCCACAGTTTTACAACTATCGGAATATTCTTGATTTTCGGATATTTTCCACTTATAAAGTGCCCCAGACTTATAAATGAATTGCCAAATATACTATCGTAAACATATCCCGCTATGTATACTACTGAAATTAACATAACGAATAATAAACCAATTAAAAATATCATTATCACTGTTAATGACAACAATTTAATTAATAATTCAAGTAATACATCCATACCTTTTCCTCTGTATCAAAATCATGTTTAATCACTCTTTTTATCAATGAGCTTCTTCTATATCACAAATCTATTTAATCTCCAATAGTTCCTTGGAGTCCGTTTTCCGTCCCGCCAATTCTTCCATTAACAAATTGTCGTTCTGTTATTCTCTCTATTTCAAACGCCACAACACCATACTGCATCTGTTGTTCTTTTGAATAATATTCCTCCATATCTGCTGGATTAGCAGTTGTAAGATTTTCCTCTGTATAACCACATTTTAGCAATGGTAACGCTTGATATAATTCAGTAAAATTCTTAAATATATGTATGCTTTTAACACTTACTACAAGCGGTTCGTCAGTCTTAGTATTGACAAATACTATCTTATCACCTATTTTAATACATTGACGTTTTTCATCATATAATCTAAGTTCATATGTCTTTTCTCCACATAAAATCATACGAAAAGGATTGGGACGTAATTTCATCGTGTGTTTCATATTTGTCTCCTTAATCTAGAACACTCATCAGTTGCTGATACTTTCTCTAAATATACTTTAGCAAATCTGTGTATATCTTTTCAATAATACATTCCGCATCCATTTCACAAGAAATAATTTCTTCCTCAAGAACAGATGAAAAATCTTTTTCCCGCCACCATTGGCGCATATGCTCTTCGCCAAATTCTTGGCTTTTACTCCTTGTTTGATGACGTCTTACGGTTTCCTCAAATGGTATATTAAAATAGTATGAATAAACATTTGCCCCATATAATTCATTAGCCACATTAAATAATGGATTATACCACTCGTCATACATAATTCCTTCTAAAATAACAATGTCACTATGTTCATTTCCATATTTCAAAAGTTCTATCATTAGTGGCAATGCTTTCGTATCTATGCCATCTTTAACCCAAAGCATATTTCTTCTAATTTCATCCTGTGAAATAAGCATTGTATTAAATCCTATCTTTCTTTGTAACGCTCTTGCTACTGTCGTTTTCCCACTACCTGAATTACCTCTAAGTATAACTAATTTTTTCATAGATTCTCCTTATCGTGTCCCATTATTCTCCTAAAGGAATTTTACCGTTCACAATGTCAGCTATGACTTCCACCAAAAATTCATGTTCTCTCTCCAACACCCTCGCTGCTAATGTTTCCAGTGTGTCTCTTTCCAACACGGGTACTGTTGTTTGAGCTACGATTTTGCCGCTATCATATTCTGCATTTACTCTATGAATTGTTACTCCTGTTTCACTTTCTTTTGCCTCAATAACAGCCGTATGCACATTCATTCCAAACATACCTTTACCGCCAAATTTAGGTAGTAATGCCGGATGAATATTAAAAATTCTATTGTTATATCTTTCAAGAACTGATATATGTAACATCCTCATATATCCTGCCAAAAAAATCATATCAACATTATATTTTGACAATACATCTAAAATCTCTGTTGCCAAACTCTCTTCACTTCCTGATTTCTTGGCACTAAGGTGATAGTTTGGGATACCTTCGCCAGCAACTCTTTGTAAAGCCATTGAACTTCCATTGTTACTAATAACAACTGCCACCTTTGCATTAATTTGATTATTCTTACACCCATCCATAATCGCTTGTAAATCACTTCCACCATGGGATGCAAATACTGCTATATTCATAATTGTTTTCTCCATTCTTTGGTTCGATAAAGCTAATGCAGCTACCGTATATATCATAGCATATTACCCACCTTATTTCCTCTGTTTTTTCTCTTACTATTACAGTTATTTTTGCTATAAAAGAGCAGAGGATTACCAAACTTAGTAATCCTCCAAAAACTAACGTGTTCTTCCTCTTTCAATCGACGGAACATTCCCATAATACTGTCCATCCCCCGTCGCTTCAATCTCCGTCCTAACACATTCTTCCTGCCATACCTTGCAAGCCTCCTCATACTTCCGCTTCTCCTCACGCACCGCAAAAAGCTCTGTAAAGAATTCCGCAGCATTAGCATATCCGGCATCCCGAAGCACCTGTGAAAGCTCAGCCTTCATCTTCTCCACCTTTTTATCCAACAGAGTAATCCTCTCCTGCAATTCCCTCCTCTGCTTCTGCTTAAATACTCTGGAACATACAGACAGTTCAATCTCCAGATTGCCCCGCTCCTGTTCAACCGCAAAGATTTCCTTATTCCAACGCTTCAATTCTGCATCCAGCTCCATAATCACTGGATACTTAGACAGCAATAACGGTTCCTTTGGTTTCTTAGGAAGCTGTACCTTTTCCCAAATCTCAACCGCCTGCTCTGGCTCTTCCACCAACACTGGAACTTCTTTCTCTACAACTTTCTCATGAACCACATCCACAATCTTTTTAGCCACTTTAGCTGCTGCAAGTAATACCTTTGATATAAGCAATTCCAATGCCTTAATTGCAAGTCTGATAATATCCCCCAAGAAAGACGGATTATTCCCATATAATTCAATAGAATGCTTGACTTCCTCCGATATCTTTTCTCGCTTCACGCCTAGGATATCCTCCTCGGCAACACCTGAAATCAATGCTCTGTCCACAGTCTGATTCCATCTTGCACGCTCCATATTGTCAGCTTCTATCTCTGCTCCTTTAGGATTGTTTTTACCAATTTTCTTGGTAGCAAGATACATTCCATTCCTATCAAATACCTGAAGTTTATCTTCTTCATTTATGGCACAGACATTAATCAGGTCCGTGTATAAACGCTTTACCTCGTCCAGAAATCCATCAGCCTTAAACAGCTCGTTTTTCGTAGTAAACAGATTCCGCTCATACGCTTCCCCCTTCTTGATAACCTTGCACTTTTTACGGATGTTCCCTGCTTCATCCAAGATTTCCTTCTTGGTACGCCTATGCTTACCTTTCTCGTCATAAAACATATTTCTGGTGGCAATCTTCTCAATAGGTTTATCAAGAAGCTGACGCTCTGCAAATATCAGATGAATGTGGTAATTGGTCTTTCGCTTGTTATGATGCAGTGCTGAGATACATTCCACCTTATAATTCTGCTTAAAATGGTCTGTAAATCGCCTAAGCAAATATTCCGGCTCATAATACACAAAGGATTCCGGCAACGCTATAATCAGTTCCCTTGCCTCAATACACTTTCCCTCAGTCCCACTCTGCCGAAAACTTTCCTGGTTATATTTCGCCAGTTCTCTCCAAAAACTCTGCTCCGAAACCGTAGTATAAGTAGCATACAGATTTTCCTGCTTTGCCTTACTTGATATATAAGTAATTCTGCCAGACACATTGGTCAGCTTATTCATTTGCACAAATGAATTTCTTGGCATTCTAATCATCTCCCTTCTATTGCATAATGTGAGTGGATGCATAGGCATCCGTATACGAACCCACCGCCGTTTCCGGCGTAATAGCCCCCTGCAATGGCGAAATACACAGAGTACAAAACGAAGTATTGTGCGATGGGTGTATTTCGCTCTCAAACGCCGACGGCTGGATAAAAAATCTATCTTTAGCAAATACAGAAAAAGCCACATACCTTCGAAAAGATACATGGCTTCATCAAAGCTAATAGCTGTATTTAATTGGCTACATAATTTGCCGTTTCCGACACCACTTATTCCTACTGCAATTATGGCTACATATTCTTTCACAACTGATGCTACATCGCTTTTATTTACAAAAGCTTTGTAGCCATCTACTATCATTCACCACAAAAACTAAAATCAAGGAACTCGTTAATATCAGGTTCTATCTGATACTTTTTCTCATCCTCCTCAGTGTAATCTCTTTTTTCACATCCATCTCCACCAACCATAGTCTCTTGCCCTTGCTTCGACTCTTGTACGGCTGCTGATACCTGACCTGACATCTGCATTCCTGCTACCATCTGTGGCATTGGCACCTGTTGTTGTACAGGCACCATCCCCTGTAATCCCAACACGGATAAAAGAGACTGCTGTTGCATCATATACATGCCCGCCAACCCCGGCAGATTATCAAGTACCTTTTGCTCTACTGCCTCTACAATTCCTTTTACAAATGTATCCTCCTTCTCCCTCGATTCCAGATAGGGATCTCGTTTGAGAGCAAGATGCCTTGCATAGTAATCATTGATGGCAGCTATAACAAATTCATTCTGAGAGCGGAAGTCCTCCTTCACTTCTTCTGAGTGAAGAATTTGCCATGCTTTTCTTTCCGCTTCTTTTTCCTCATTGAAGCGGAAATTGTGATTCTTTATAGCCATCTAACCACCTACTTTCGATTCTTCTGACGAAGCATCATATAACAGAAGTATTCATACCCCTTGGCATTTGCACAAATATCATGATTATAGGTTGTCCTATCCGGATTGTATTTTCCAAAAATTTCCACCATTTTGGCACCGCCACCCATAACATACAGATTCATCAAATCCTCGTTATACTCGTAATCCCGAAGCTTCTGGAACAATCCCTGTACATACTGTTCAGCAACCTGCTTCATCGCTGATAAATATGCCTCACTTACATCCGCATCGCCATATCTTAAGAAATCATTGATAATTTCATCTGGTAATTTTGTTCCAGTCCTATCCATTATTCGATTCTGAATACGAATAAAGCATTGATTCACACCCAGTTTTTCTGTCCATGACTTGCTTTCAATCGGTCTTCCGTTATTCAGATACATAACATTCATAGTACCGTTGCCAACATCCACCAGCAGATTCATTCCCTTGAAATCCTTCAAATTTTCTGCAACAGCCGCATAGCCCTGTGGCATGACCGTGCAATCCACAATTTCAATCAGATAGTCCACCTTCTTGTATTTCAGTGAAACATATCTTTCTCTGGTCAGATACTTCTTAAAGCTCTCCCTCTGTGCCTGTACCCACTTCAAAGGAAGTCCCACCGCCAGATGAATTCTAGTCTCTGTAAGTCCTCTTGCCTCAAGCTCCTTTGCAATCGCTGCAAGAGTCAGAATATAAGTATCATCATCCTCCTGCTTGTCTGCAACAAAGCCCTTGTGACCTTCACCAATAATATAATAAGAACCATCATATTCGATATACTCCTTACTCAGCACCGGTTCACTGTCACACTTTATAATTCCCGTAGGAAATACTCTGTGGGCGGTTTTCACATTGCCATAACCATTATCCACGCCCAAAATAATAGTTCCGTTCATATTGTATTCTCTAATCTCTCTCATACTAAAATCCTCCAAATTCTAATGATACTGGCGAACAATGTCGCTTAACACGATCTCTTCCGCCATTTGTTTTGCCTGTTCCCGAAGCTTCCACATTTCCATTGTGGAAGCTGAATGCTGTGGCTTATGCTTTGCCAGATACTGACTCACGATTCCTTCCAGCATTTCATAAGCCTCTTCATTTAGCTCAAAAGCTCTGGCACTCAAGGTTCCCATACGAATATGGTGCCTGTACCTTTCTGCATGATTGGATTTCATATAATCTATCCATAACAGACCATATTTTCCAATCCACACATCTGCTTCCTCCGAAACCACAATATTCGGATAAAACACTCCATCCGCCTCTGTATAAGTGCCACCCATTGCTTCATAAGTTGATAATTCTCTGCTCATCGCTACTACCTCCATTCCTTTATCTTGCTCTGCCACGACTGCTGCCAAGGCTTTCCTGCTTGCTGTATTCCTGCTTCTCATACCACTCCTTCAGAAGCTGTTCGATTAAATCCGTCTTCTGCTTTGGTGTATAATCCTCTGGGAAATATTTTGCCAATGCATCTGCACGAAGCTTTATCTGCTCCCGCTGATTGGGCTTTTCTTCCTCCAAAACCATACAAATCGCATCCATATCCAAGGTTCCGTGCTGGCTCATTACCTTCAAGCGACACGCCTGTGATAAGCATGGTGTACACTGTTCCAAATCCATAATGGCATGAAGCTCGTACTGCTCCTCTTCCTTCAGATAAGATAGCTCCACAGCCACCGTAAAAGCAATCTTTCCTTCGTTCACCATATCCAGAATCTTAGGAATAAGATTGGTCAGGCGGATATAGCGGGCAATCTGCCTCTGACTTTCTCCCAGCTGCATTGCAAGCTGTTTATTAGAATCAATAGGCATTTGTTCAACTTCTTCGTTCGTCACTTGCCATCTGCCGTTCTCATCATATCCGCATCCCACCTTTGCAAGAGACAACGTTGGATTTTCTACGGACTTTTTGCCAACTTGGCAAGAAGTTAAATCCGTCCTCCTCCCCTGCTGTTTCATTGCCTCCAGCTTCATCTTGTAAGCAAATGCCTTTTCGCTTGGCTTAATATGCTCTCTCTGCAAATTACTATCTACCATAGCAATCACAGCCTCATTATCATCCATTTCCACAACCATTACCGACACTTCCGAAAGCCCTGCCCATTTACAGGCAGCCTTCCTACGATGCCCTGCAATAATCTCATACCCATCTCCATACGGATTAGCACGAACAATTAATGGAACTAGTACTCCCTTATCCTCAATGCTCTTTGCAAGTTCAAACAACGCAGTGTCTTCCACAACATGGAAAGGATGTTCCTTAAAGTCGTGTAAATCACTGATTTTGACGTTTCCCAACCTGACACCATGGTCGTCACCCCATGATGGATACATTTCCTTTATTTCTTTCATTCTCGCATTCCTCCATTCTGAAATCTTAGATATGAAAGCTGACAAAAGAAAGAAGACCGCATGCTTTCACATCCAAAGATGTTGAAAACAAGCGGTCTTGCGACTCTTTTAATATTTAGTTGTTGATGAAAATAATCTCCGAAATAACCTTAAATATTAACTGTAGATTTTTGTGTCCACTCATACCAGTTCCATAACTACTGAAACTTTAATCTCGTGAGAAATCTCCTTTTTACGTCCGATTCCGCCGGTATGATTAAATCTAAAAACCTGTGAAAAGTGCGTAAATTCAAGGATTTCTACATATCCACCCTTTGTAGACATGCGACGGTCTCGACTATTGTTTCATTTTCCAAGGGCAATTCTTTCACTTCTGTTCCATTCACCGGGACAGGGAAGTTGAAGATAATCTTCCTAATCCAGTTGCCATCCGGCTGCTTTTCCGGGAATAACTCAATCCGCTCAATAAACGCCCGCATGAACTCCTTCCGCTCCACTTCGGAGGCTGCTTCATAGACCTGATCGAATGCCAGCAACAGGCGGTAGATATTATCACCCGAAATCTTCTCCTGCCGGATACTCCGTATCTGGCTTTGCACATCGTCAATCTGGACTTCAATCTCATCTATTGCGCCATATTGCTCGTCATATCGGCGCTGCAAATCAGAAATTTTCCGGTCATAATACGGGTCATTCACATCTAAACCGTCCATCTGCCGTTCCAGTCGGGCCTTTGTGCCTAATGTCTGCCGAAGCTGCGCCTGTAATGCTTCCAGCTGCTTCTCCAAATCGTTCGTATCGACAGCGGAGCCGATTTTCGCCTTGATTGCATCCGCAAACCGTGGGTCACTGACCATAGCAGAGATGATTGACGCTACCATGCGGTTCATTTCCATCTGCTCAATATTCAGCCGGAAGGTACACTCGTGGCCTGTTGGCGTCACCGTATTCTTGCAGTAATAGTAATAGCGGGTCTTTTTGTCCTTGCTGTGGGCTTTCGCAATATTCCCGTACAGGCTTTTGCCGCAGCAGGGGCATTTCAGAATACCGGACAAGATATGTGCGTGGGTAGGGTCATTGACTTTCTCACGCCGGTAAGCATTGATTTTCCGTTTTTCCTGCGCGAGGTTCCAATCTTCTTCTGAAATGATAGCCTCATGCTTCCCCTCGTACACAGGGAACTCCGATTGCTCAACTACGTGCATCTCATTCCGTGTGCCGATCTTCTTCTCTGTCCGGCGTCTGCCATAGGCGATTTTTCCCATATATACCGGATTATCAATGATACTCTTCACAAAGCTGGCAGAAAAACCGGGAATGGTGCCGTTCTGCCTTAACTTCTTCACAAAGCCCTGCCGGTTCAGATATTTTGCCACGCCACTGACACCATCGTTGGTGTGAATATAGCGGTCAAAGATGGTGCGGATCACGTCCACTTCATCCTCAGCAATCAACAGTTCGCCTTTTTCAAGGCGGTATCCATAAGGGGCAAAGCCACCGTTCCATTTTCCTTCACGGGCTTTCTGCTCCCGTCCGGCCATCGTCTGTGTCCGAATATTTTCACGCTCTATCTCTGCCACCGCAGAAAGGACAGAAATCATCAGCTTGCCGGAATCTTTGGAACTGTCAATGCCGTCTTCCACACAAATCAGATTGACACCGAAATCCTGCATCAGCTGCAAGGAATTCAGAACGTCAGCGGCATTCCTGCCAAACCGGGACAGCTTGAACACCAGCACATATTCCACACCGTCTTTGCAGTCCTGAATGTCTTGCAGCATCCGCTGAAATTCGTGCCTGCCCTGAATATTCTTGCCGGAAAAGCCTTCATCAGAATATTCACCAGCCACTACCATATCTTCGTATTCAGCGTATTTCCGCAGTTTGTCTCGCTGAGCATCCAGACTATATCCGTCCACCTGCATGGATGTAGATACCCGTGTGTAGAGATAACATTTTGTTTTAGTTTTCTTCATGCAGGCCGCCCCTTTCTTCCAGCTCTAAACATTCATCCGTTACTTTCTTCTTCGCCAGACCTTCATTCTGAATGTAGTACTCCAACAAACGGAGTACATATTCCGGCGCATGGCGGTTATCCAGTTCCCATTCTGTCACAGTCCGATAGGGAATCTGAAAATATTTACAAAATTCCTTGCGATTCATGCCAGTGCTTTCCCGCAATTCTTTTATTTTGGTTTTGCAGTCCATTTCATTTACCCCATAAAGCAAAAATACACGTTGCGTATTTATTATAGCATACGCCAAACAAATACGCAACGTGTAAATTTAATTTATATCAAGCGGCTTTGTCAAATTCCTGATACACAGGAACGGGTTGCTTTCCTGATGCCGCAGACTGTGTACGGCCATCCTTCTCAGTCTCCTGCATCTGCCCCAACAGCTGTGGCCCGTACTTCTGCAACAGCCGCGCCATCACATCAACACAGCGGTCAAATGCCGCATTATATTTCGGATCATCATAAACTTTGCTCAATAGGCCGCTCCTTTCCTCTATGGCTGCTCTGCGCATAGATGTTCAAAACTTCTGCCGGTATCTGTTCCAAAATCGCCACGGCACTGTCATAGTCGCGCCGCAGCTTGAGGTCTTCGATCTGCTTTAGGGTGCTGACCTTCTGCGCCGATGCAAGAGATTCTTCCAGTTCGGCATTTTTCGTTTTCAACTTTTTGTTTTCGGATGCTGTTTTCGTGAAGGCTACGCCATATTTCCGCAGCAGTGTGTCCATCTTCTCCACGCTGGGAATATAGGTATCCAGAATCTTGCAGATTTCCTCCGCCCGGCTTTTGGCGTTAAAGGGATTGATTCCAGTGAGCAGATCCTCCAGTTTGCTTTTCTGTTTGGTCAGTCTGGTCATCTCCTTAAATACGCGGGGCGGGATATGGTCGCGCCCGGTCAGGCTGGCGCTCTCGCCACGCTCCAAATCTGGAAACTTCTTGACCATGTGTTTCCAAAACTCATCCTGCCACCAGGTCAGCTTCTTTTTATTGCCCATGATGTCTTTGGCGCTGAGCCTGCCATCCTCCGTCAAAGGGACAAAACAAAGGTGCATATGGGGCGTTTTCTCGTCCATATGCACCACGGCGGATATAATTGTCTCTTTGGACTGATGCTGTTCCAAAAAGTGCAGAGCTTCCTCGAAAAATACCCGAATTTCCGCCCGTTTCTTTCCCTTAAAGAACTCCGGGCTGGCTGTGAACAGCGTCTCGATCATACGGATACTGTCTTTCCGGGTACGGCATCCGGCAGCGGCAATTTGCCTCTCTGACTCGGCCCGGTACTTGCCGGGCGGTTTGACCAGATGGAAGTTGTACTTGCTTCGGCTGGTATCCACATCGGGATTACTGGCGTACTTTTCCTTTGTGCGCTCGTTATGGGCCTCGATATTGCCGATTTCAGGCCCCTTATATTTGGCAAATCGCATAATCGCGTATTGTGCTTTTTCCATACTCAATCCCTCCGTTTCTGCCAGACAATGTCATATCCCAGCACGTCAGCCAACTCCACGGCCTCCCGATACCGCAGCGATTCCCGCTGCAATTTTCCGGAAAGATTGGATACGCTGTCGCTCCACCCATACTCATCGTGCAGCTGGTCAACGACTTCCTGCATGGTGTAACCGGCGCGGATGATCTGCGCCTTGATTTCGTTTCGGATACTTGACTTCATAAAATATATTCCTCCATTTTCGCAAGTGAAGCCCTTTGTCACTTGATAGATAAAACATGATTTTCGGTTGCGTCATAAAAAGAACCGGCTACGCTGGGGAGCGCACCGGCTTTGGTCAATGGTGAAATTTGTGCAAATGCTGTTTTGCGATAGAAATGATTCCCTGCGTATCGTTGGTCAACGGCGGAATATTCGACTTCACAGAAATGCGGGACTTTTCACTGTTCGGGCTGTATTGTCACAAAATGCTGCAATCTGTACGTCGTTCCGTGAGCCGCCATCCGACGAACTGTATACGGATAAAAGAGAAACATTTCGCTGTTTTGAGATTGCTCTAAAATATGCCTGCAAAATCACCGCTTTTACTGACCGCTTCAGGTGTGGTCAAAATGACCACACCTACTTCACAGCACAAAAGCGCGAAGAATTTCACGGTTCTGGTGGTGGACAAAATATCCATAACCACTTTTACACATCAAAATAGGTGTACCCAAAATGGGCACGACCACTTTATCCAAATGAAGCGCCTCTACAATATATGAGGTAACAGGGTCAATCGCTGCGTACATACGTACCGGCGACCAGATCGGAAATCAATCCCGCCAGTCTTCCGGTACGTACGTACACTGTGAAGCGTCCGTAAACTCGTTTATATGCGGCCTTGCCACTGCCTCGATCCCCATAAAGCCCCATACCCGGCGTCCTGCCGAATTGGTAATCGTGTTGCAGTGTTCCAGATTGTACTTACCGCAGGCTGCCACCAGCGCATCGCTGAAGCTGCGGCGTTTGAGTGCAGTCAGGCTATTTTCCTCGCACCACATCCGGTAAATGTCGTAGCAATCCTTTGAACTGATGGACGCATCCGCTTTCAGCCGGATATAGCCCTCGGATTCCAGAAAATCAAACACGTTATTGTTGTCCCGCTTGACGGCCTCCCGGTTCTCTTTGGTGCGCTGGCTCTCGGTGAACTTGAAGTTGTTCGCTACCAACCGCTGCAATCCCGCAAAAGCCCACAGCAGAATGCCCTCCACCTCGGCCTTCATCTTCTCTGCCAGGTCGGGATCATCCACACGGTCGGCAGGTTTCTCTTTGGCGGTCAGCACCAACTGCCGCCGATAAAAGCCATCACTGCGGTCAAAGAGAGCCTGCAAGTCGCCATTGCTGAATGCCAGCAGCCGGGCGCACATCCATCCCTGATAGCTCTGCTTGCCTTTACGCTCCAAATCCATTTTACCCTGTGCGGTGACGATGGATTTGACATAGTTGGTCTGCCGCAGGGCCTCCATCCGCATATCATCATCGACACACAGCAGAATGTGTTCCAGATCAGCGCGGGCAAAACGGTTCTCGGAAATTTTGCCGATGCTGCCGTCCTTCATGTTGCTGCCGAACAGGGCGGACAGCACCGCGCCGATCTGGCTCTTACCCTCGCCGCCATTGCCCTTAATGACCATCATGCGCTGTCCCTTGTTGCTGGGGATCAGGCAGTAGCCGATATATTCCTGCAAAGTGGGAATGTCCTCCGGGTAAAGAAGCCCATCCAGAAAAGCCAGCCAGCGGGTCGGCGTGGGCGCATCGGGATTATAGGCCACCGGCAGGCGGCAACGCACGATGTCCGGTTTTCCCTCCGTAAAGGAGCCATCCAGAAACAACGTGCCGTTTGCCAGATGAATGCGGTCAGCCTCCGGCGGGAAATCCTCTACCAGCGCCGCCAGCTTCATCAGCTCCACGATATTGCTGATTTTGCGGGGGATATTGCTGACCGCACAGCATTTCAGTTCCTCAAAAATTTCTCCACGCAGTGGCAGCTCATCGGTCACGCGGCCATCAGGCGTGAAAAAAGCCCCGTTTGTGTAGATGATTTTGTGTCTGCCGAGAAAATCATCACAAAACAGGGCTTCATTGATACTCTTGCCGTCAAACCAGATGGGCTGGTTGGCCTCACGCGATTGCTCGTTCTTCGCCACGGTGCTGCACCTCCTTTTCCAGACGTCTGAGCCGCTGCTCCAGCGCGGTGATAGTGCCGTCCTTCAGCAGCATATCCACCGCTTTCACACGCTGCTTCAGTTCCGCAAACATGAGAACGTCCAACAAATCATTTACATACTCGATCATATGACAGGCTTCCACAAAGCGGTCATCCAGTTCATCCTCCGGCGATTGCGGGGCATATTCGACCTTCCAGCGTTCCAGCAGATGCAGATAATCGCAGAGCACCCGCTGGCAGTGTATCTCATCGTTGCGGAAAGCCCGCGCCAGCGGATAGGGCTTTTTCAAAGCCATCGCTGCCGGGGGCTTGTCCGGGTCGATGCCAAAGTCATAGGCCAGCTTCTTTGCGGCCTCGTAGCTGCTCAGGCCGAACAGCCGCGCCACAAAATCGATCACATCCCCGGTAGCCCCGCAGCCAAAGCAATAGAAATAATCCCTGTTCAGCTTCATGCTGGGATGCCGGTCATCGTGGAAGGGGCAGCAGATCATATCGCCCCGGTTGACCTTACAGCCGTAGTATTCGGCGGCCTGCTTCACGGTGACAGCGGATTTTACAGTTTCAAATAAATTCATAGGCTTTGTCCTCCATTATTTATTGACGGTATCTGCCCGTCTGCCTGAATATACGGGGAAAAAGCCTATAAACCGAAAAATCCGCTAAAAGTGCAAGAAATGAAAAAACGCCGCCCTGAAATCTTGCAAAAATGCAAGACCTCAGAGCGGCGAAGCCAGCGGAAAGCATTTGCCCGCGCTGGTTTTATCAGGTATAATGGATAAAGAGAGTTTTCAGAAGAGAGGTGCGTCACATGGAGGGAGCCTATCTGCCCGGCAATATCCGGCAGCGGATGCAGGAGCTTATGAAGGAACATAAAATTACCCAGGCACAGCTGGCGACCCGCATCGGCAGCACCGAGAGCGCCATCAGCCGGTTTGTCAGCGGTAAGACTGATAAGATCAGCACAGAACATTTGCTCCGCATTGCGAAAGTGTTTGAAGTCTCCACAGATTTCCTGCTGGGGGAAGTCAACACGCCCGACCGGACAAATTTTGATATTGAAGAACTGGGCCTGTCGGTGCAGGCGGCGCGGAATCTGTACACCGGAAAAGCCAATGCAGAGATCGTCAACCGCCTTTTGGAAAGCCCTCGCTTTGCAGAAGTCACCTATATGATTGAGCAATATTTTGACGATACGCTGGCCGCCGGTTTCGCCGGACAGAACCAGATGCTTACTACTCTCAGCGCCATGCTGCGCCGAAACAATAAAACAGACGCTGCGGTGCAGGCGGCCAGAACTGTCAACCGGCAGAAAGTTCCCGTATATCAGGCAGACCTGACGATGATACAGAACACATTTATGGCGGCGCTGCGGGAAGTGAAGAAAGAGATCGGCAACGATTTCACAGCAGCGCAGTCCTTGACCAAGGGCATCACTCAGCAGATGTTTACCGAACTCACCAAAGGGGCGGATGTTCATACTCCGACCATCACGCCCGAAATGATTTCCGCCGCCGTCACCCAGAGCGCAGCGGGGATGGACGGTGTGCAAAAGGAAGCATTAGACAAGTTCGGTCAGGCGCTGACGGAATTTCTCCAATCCACCTTAGACCACGCGCAGGAGAAGCAAAATGCCGACCCGGAGCAATGAGCAGCTGTGCAGACTGGCACAGAAAGGGGATACGGCTGCCCGTGACATTCTGCTGGAAAAGAATCTGGGATTCATCCGAAAAATTGCGCTGGAGCAATACCGAAACATGGGGCTGGATGAAAATGATATTGGAATTGATTTGGATGATTTGATGCAGGAGGGAAGTATCGGCCTGCTGAACGCGATCCCTTTGTTTGATGCCGGACGGGGCATGAAATTTCTGACCTATGCAGCACCGGCGCTCCGCAACGCCATGACGGACTGCATCCGCGCCGCCCTCGGTTTATTTGAGCAACGGATGGTGGATAAGAAAGACGGCCCCGGCTTCCAGAGAGTATATCTGGATGACGTTCTCTCAGAGGATGAACGGATGCTGCGGATCGAAGCCATAGCCGACCCTCACACCCAAACGCCGGAGCAAATCTATATCCAAAAAGAGCAGCTGATAGAATTGTATGCGGCGCTGGACAAGCTGACAGCCAGAGAGCAGACCTATCTGCTGTACCGCTATGGCTTTACCGATGGAATCGAGCACCCGCTGATCGGCGCGGCGCTCCATTTCCATCTCAGCGAGAGCTGGACAAAGAAGGTGGAGGGCGAGGCGATGGACAGCCTGCGCGGAAAGCTGCCGTGGTGGTTCTGATACGATGGGAAGCAGCGGCTGACGGGGGCTTTGATATACCTTTGTTCCGCAAATGACACGGCTGACAGACAGTGCTTGCCCGCACCGCCTGCCAGCCTTTTTCTGTCGCTTATGCTGCCCCGCAAGGGGCAACCTTTCCCGCCAGAACGCCGCAACTGTGGCCACACTTTTCAGGGTGTGCTACAATTCCGGCTGCCATCTGCTCCACAAAGGTATAACACACTAGACTTTCCTACGGAAAATCGTGTGCCACGAAACCGCCGGTTTCTTTGGATTCTTCCGGTCAAAGGGGAACACTATCCCCTCTGAACACCCCAGACAAAGGAGAACGCTGTTCCCTTTTGGAATCCCCTTGCCAATAGGGATGCTACCGCCCTATTGAATGATTTAGATAAAAAACAAAATAAAGCATAGTTCGCCAGCACACCGCTATTCTGTCATTACCTTACACAGACATCTTGTAACTTTTTCGTTAAGCCTATTGACTCTGATACTTCGGAAGAGATATAATATAGTTGCTACTTAGCGAGCCTAAATAGCAAAGCTAAAGAGAGGCGACGATATGAATAACAAATATGTCCAGCAATTCAAAAAAGGCTCTCTGGAAATGATACTTTTATGCCTAATCGGACGCAAGGAGACTTATGGATATGAAATTATAACTGAATTGAACAATAGTGCGTCTGTTTTGGGATATGCGAAAGAGGGAACCATTTACCCCATTTTGTATCGTTTGCAGGAAGCAGAACTAATCAAATGCCGATTGGCTCCGGCTGCGGCAAATGGCGGCTCAAAAAAGTATTATTCTTTAACGGATAAAGGCAGGAATGTACTTGATGAACTAATCTTATTTTGGTCAAGCTATGAAAACTGCGTAAACGGCTTTATAGAAAGTTATCAACAAGCGAGGGTATCCAAATGAAAGAACAATATATCAAACAGGTTGAAAAGGAACTATCTTTACCACGCAAAATGAAAAAAGAGGTTGTACGTGACTTGAATGAAGTTTTTGCGTCTGCTATGGAGCATGGAGAAACAGAGCAGCAGATTATCCAGCGTTTGGGGACGCCAAAAGAATTTGCAGACAGCACCGCAGAACAGTTTGGCATTGATAACACCAAATCGAAAAAAAGGAACGGTATCATTTCTACTCTTGCTGCGCTTGTTATCGCGGCTGCTGCCTTTTCGGTATATGCTGTTACACAATCAGGAAAAGTACCAGAAGGAGCAATCGGACAAGCCGACGCGACAACAAATATACAGATTGAGGGCGCGTTTGCCTTTGATATTTCGCAAATCCTTTTGGCTATTGGGTTTGCAGCAACAGCTATTGCTCTTTTGTTAATTATCCGAACCATACACAAAAACAGGAGGTAACCAATGAAGAAATATATTTCTGTATTCACAATCATGATTATGATTTTTTTGGCTGCGTGTTCTAATCAAAATACCTCATCTACACCGACAAGCAATGAGAACAATACGCAATCTAATAGTGTTACAAAATTGGACGAGGGTGTTTGGCCTGAGAATGAGTACACAGAGGGGCTTCCTGTTGCGCCTGGTACGGTTGCATGGGCTACACTTGATACAGAACATGAGAATTGTAATATCAACCTTACCGGTATTAGCGAAAACGACTATAACGAGTATATGGAGCTTTTGAACCAAGAAGGCTTTTCCGTAATTGAAAATGTGTCAGAGGAAATCGAGGGAGAAAACTATGTTTCTATCGGGACACTTTTATCAAACGACGAAAAGTGGTTAAGTATCAGCTACATACCCAATAGTCTAACTATCTACATTTCCTTTGACAATAACTGAAAGAGATCACGGAATAGCAAAGCCAGCCGAGCCAGTCAACGGTCAAGATGAACGGCGCAAGCGCCGCCGTTGACAGCCCCGCCCGCCTTTGCAGATAGGCAATCAAGGGGCGACAGCAAGGAGTGCTGCCGCCCACAGTATTATCAGAGAGGGAGAATTCTATGAGAAATCGGATTGTAAAAGTGACAGAAGTTGTAGTCAGAAGCGCTTTTTACATCATCTCAAACTATGTATTTGTTAGCATGGGACTATCATTTCATACTCAATGGATTTCAATTCTATTTTTGCTTTCAATGGTATGGTCTACTATTGATTACGGAAAGTCCATAAATGAAATAATCGAAAAAAAGGTAATTGCTGAAATACTATGTATATGTTGCATTGCACTGAGTATAGCGATGGCATATTTTGTGGGATATATTCAAGGAGCATTCGTTTCCCTCTGAAAATACAGGGCCACAACTTTCCGCTTAATATATCAGTATGGAACAAGTTATCAAAAAGTCATGAATGCTCGTAGCTCACCGGCCCGGCCAGCAAAAGCAGTAAATCTGAAATTGATTTACTGCTTTTTTGCTCAATAGACTCTTAAATCATCTGAAAATATTTCAACGCATCCCTGATCGCCGCTTCCTTCTCCGGCGGACATTTTGGCACTTTGGCATCTTCCTTCTTTGACAGGTTATAATTTTGCCCCACATCCAGCCCGCACTTGCGCTTTATCTGTGAGATGTACAGGGAAGATACCTTCAAACCGGTATGCTCCAACACATACGCCTTGATCTGCTCATAAGTCGCGCCCTTCTGGAAGCCGGACATATCCATATCTTCCAGCGAGAACTCCACCCGCACCTTCTTTGAGTCGATTTCTCCCTTGGAAAGCAAAACAACCGTCTCGACATGCACCGTTCCCGGAAACATATCAACACAGCAGACCTTTTCTACACGGTATCCATATTTTGCAAACTCTACCAGATCCCGCGCAAGAGAAGTCGGCTTGCAGGAGATGTAAAGCATTTTTTCACACCTATATAAATCAACTATCTTCGGCAGAGCCTTCGGATGGATTCCTTCGCGCGGTGGATCAAGAACGATGAAGTCCGGTTTTTCTTCGATTTCATCGATCACCTTCAGCACGTCTCCGGCGAGGAAACTGCAGTTGGTAAGGCCGTTTGCCTCTGCGTTCTCTTTTGCAGCTGTAACAGCTTCTTCCACGATTTCCACGCCGATCACTTCTTTTGCGACCGGTGCAAGGATCTGGGCGATGGTTCCGGTTCCGCTGTAGAGGTCGAAGATCGTGCGGTCTTTCGTCTCGCCGACGAACTCGCGGGCGGTGCTGTAGAGAACTTCCGCGCCAAGGGAATTGGTCTGGAAGAAGGAGAACGGGGTGATCTTGAATTTCAGTCCGAGGAGTTCTTCATAGAAGTAGTCCTGTCCGTAGAGCACTTTTGTCTCATCGCTCTTTACAATATCTGCCAGGGAATCATTTATGATATGGAGGAATCCGACAACCTTTCCTTCCAGCGGCAGACCAAGCACTTCCTGCACAAGCGGCATCAGATCCCATTCTTCCTGGCTTGTGGTGACGAGATTTACCAGGATTTCTCCGGTATTCTCGGCTCTTCGCACCAGCAGGTGGCGCAGGTAACCCTCGTGGCTTATCTTGTGGTAGTAACTTGCGTTCCGCTCTTTAAAGTACGCCAGCACGCAGGTCAGAATCTTTGTGAAATCCTCATGTACGATTTTGCAGTCGCACGCGGTCAGGACATCGTAGGTGCTTCCCTTTTTATGAAGTCCGAGAGACAACGGGCCGTCCTTGTATTCATCGCCGAAGGAAAACTCCATTTTATTCCGGTATGCAAACTCCTTCGGACTTCCCTTGATTCCAAGGAACGGATAATCGGCCTCCCCCGCCTCATTGACCTGGCCGGCCTCCACGAGGGCATCGTCGAGCAGTTTTTTCACCTGACCGGCCTTCATTGCAAGCTGATCCTCATAACTCATCGTCTGGTACATGCATCCGCCGCAGGACGGGAAAATACTGCAGACCGGATCGCGCTTTTCCATCGGGGATTTTTCTGTTACTTCGAGCAGGCGGCCCTCCATGCGGTTCTTTCTTTTTTTGTTGATCTGAAAGCGGATCTTCTGTCCCGGAATTGCATTTTTCACGGTAACCGTCTCGCCCTCCACATGTACACGTCCTTTATTCGGGAAATCGATTCTTTCCACGACTCCCTCGTAAATTTCTCCTTTTTTCATTCTCTTCTCCTTCTATGTCAAACTGATTTCCGGACAGAAAAACTCCGGTACCACGTTCCGGCACCGGAGTTTCTTTTTTCCATCCTACTTATCTTCGTCTTCATCCTCGAAGTAATCGTCGAAATCGTCATCGAAATCATCTTCGAAGTCTTCCAGATAATCCGGAGTTACAAACCGGTATACTGCGTATGCGATTCCTGCAACTGCCGCTACCGCTCCGACAATGGCAAGGACCCATAAAATCACGTTTTTCGGTTTTTCGCTCTCACGTTCTCTCTGTTTTAAAAGCTCTAATACTTCATCAATCTTATTCATACTGTCCACCAACCTTTGCTTTAGATTAGAAACTTAACTTAACGATAGTATACCATACGAGCCGCAATTTTACCACAATTTCCGCTCTTTTTTATAAATCTTTTCGTTTCAACTTACAGTCGGTATTTTCACGGAGTCTGACATGTCGAGAATAGTTCGACTGTGACTTTCCTCATGTCAGTGGAGGATACCGATTTCTCTCCGCCTACCACTGCCGTTATGTTTCTTTTAACAATTCATCCCACCGCTTTAGAAGCGGGGGACTTCTTGTCTACTGGTGTTAAAATTCAGAATCCGCCGGCAGTTCCCGCAGAATCTTGTGGAACTGACCGCCGCAGCGCTCCATTTCTCCTAACACCTGGTCGATCCATTCACCCTTTGTATGCCAGTTTTCTCTGGTGAACTCAATATCCGAAGGACAGACAAAAAACTCTGTCTCCGGGTAGACAAGCTGGTAATACAGAATACACCGTCTCGCATGGAGATTCCGGCAGCAGAGGATCGCTTTTTTTACCTCGATGCCCGCCGCATCTGTCACTTCCCGTGACCGCAGTGCATTTTCATACGTATACGTCGCCTGGTCTTCGCGCAGAATCGCTTTCTCCGGCACGCCGTTTTTCTGCAGTACCGTCCGCAGAAACTCCCACTCGGTTTCATAGTTCCCGCCGTACTGCTCCGCAAGATCCTGTACACCGGCGAAATGTCCGAGCACAGTACTGTATCTTCCCGACGGAAGCACATACGGCGCAAATCCTTCTTTCCAGAGTTCTGCCGCGTGCGCCGCCATCTGCGGATATCCGTTTCCCGGCACAAAAATCACATCGGCTTTCTGCGGCTCATCCTTCACGAAAATATAGTCCGTAAAGTAGTTTAAAAACTTCTCATACATGAAATGTTACCACTCTTTAAAGTCCATGAGGCACTCTACGACATATGCCATATCCTGTTCAGACAGGCTGTAGAACATCGGCAGACGCATCAGGCGCTCGCTCTCTTTTGTTGTGTATTTGTCCTCTCCGTGGAAAACACCGAACTTCTGTCCGGCCGGGGAGGTATGGAGCGGAACGTAATGGAAGACACACATCACACCGCGCTCTTTCATATAGTTGATCAGTTTTGTACGCACTTCCAGATTTCTTGCCTTGATGAAGTACATATGTGCATTATGTACACAGCCTTCCGGCACAACCGGCTGCTCGATCTTTCCAGCCTCAGCCAGCGGACGGAGCTGCTCATGGTAATAGTTGTAGATGGCCATCCGCTTTCTGTCGATTTTCTCATGTTCCTCGAGTTCTGCAAGCAGGTAAGCCGCATTCATATCGCTCGGCAGATAGGAGGAACCGTAGTCGATCCAGGTATATTTGTCGATCTGTCCGCGGAAAAACTTGCTGCGGTTCGTTCCCTTTTCACGAAGGATCTCTGCTTTTTCCAGATAATTCTCATCCTGGAACAGCAGCGCGCCGCCCTCTCCCATCGTATAGTTTTTCGTCTCATGGAAGCTGTAGCAGCCAAAATCGCCGATCGTTCCAAGGGCTTTTCCCTTGTAGTACGCGCTCACGCCCTGTGCCGCATCCTCTACAACCTTCAGGTTATGGCGTTTTGCAATATCCATGATGGTATCCATTTCACAGGCAACGCCCGCATAGTGAACCGGAACAATCGCTTTTGTTTTTTCGGTGATAGCATCCTCAATCTTGGTCTCGTCGATGTTCATCGTATCCGGACGGATATCCACGTAGACGATTTTTGCTCCGCGCAGAACAAAGGCATCTGCAGTGGAAACAAACGTGTAGGACGGCATGATCACTTCGTCGCCCGGCCGAATCTCAGACAGGTAAGCTGCCATTTCCAGTGCATGGGTGCAGGATGTCGTAAGCATCGCATGTTTTACGTTGAAATTGTCCTGCATCCAGGCAGAACATTTCTTCGTAAAAGGACCGTCGCCGCACAGCTTGTTGTTTTCCTCTGCCGCCTGGCGGATGTATTCCAGTTCTGTTCCAATAAAAGGTGGTTTATTAAACTCTATCATTGTTTTTTCCTTATCTTTCTTCTATCCATTACTGTTTTATTTACTTTCAGAGCCCAAAACAAGCTCTTAGGTAGTCTTATTTTCTCACAAATCCCTGTGGATTTCAAGACACGATTTTGACATGACAGCCATATCATCATACTGTCCATAAAGCCAAAAGAACCCTTGATTTCTCAAGGGTTCCATAAGTAGCGAGAGGGGGATTCGAACCCTCGACACCGCGGGTATGAACCGCGTGCTCTAGCCAACTGAGCTATCTCGCCATATTCATTTTCAACACCGTTTTTCATAAAATATGGGGCCTATAGGGCTCGAACCTATGACCCTCTGCTTGTAAGGCAGATGCTCTCCCAGCTGAGCTAAGACCCCACATCAGTGTTTTGTCTGTCGGCTTTTTATCTGTATCACCAACCGACTTCGTTAGTATAGCATTCCACCCGCCAAATGTCAACACTAATTTTCAAATTTTTTCGATTTTTTTCAACTTTTTCTCCCGCCACTCTTTCAGGTACTGCTCCTGTTCCAGATTTTCCCGTTCTTTCTCCCATCCTGCCGCCCGGCAGAGCGTCCATGCAAGCAGAAGAAATACGGCAAAAATCCCCGCCAGACAAACGATTCCCATCTTTTCCGACCGCCTTTCCTGTTCTGATTCTGCTAAAAAGCAAAGGATCTCCTTACTATTGTATCCGGAACGGCGGCGCTTTATTCCCTTTTCTGAATAAAAAGACAAAGCCGCCAGATTTCCCTTTCACCGGGATTCTGGCGGCTCCATTTTACTCAAAATTAAAATTCACATTCACGTTACGCTTCGTCAATCGCTTTTCCAATATCATGGCGGTAATATTTATTGTCAAAGTCAACCCAGTCAACAGCCTTATATGCATTCGCACGTGCCTCTTTCAGGGTATCGCCAAGTGCTGTCACGCCGAGTACACGGCCTCCGTTCGTCACGATCTCGCCGTCCTTGAACTTCGTTCCGGCGTGGAAGCAGTAGTAGCCCTCATGCTCTTTGAATGTCGCAAGCCCACGGATCGGGAATCCCTTCTCGTAGGAAACCGGGTAACCGTTCGAAGCCAGTACAACGCAGACACACGCATTGTCTGCAAACTGCAGATCAATCTGGTCAAGCGTTCCATCGATGCAGGCTTCAAATACATCGATGATATCTGTTTTCATACGAGGAAGCACAACCTGTGCCTCCGGATCGCCAAAGCGGGCATTGTACTCCAGCACCTTCGGTCCATCCGGTGTCAGCATCAGTCCGAAGAAGATCACGCCTTTAAACGGTCTTCCCTCTGCTGCCATCGCATCTACTGTCGGCTGATAAATATATTTCTTACAGAAATCATCCACCTCTTTTGTGTAGAACGGGCTCGGAGAGAAGTTTCCCATGCCGCCGGTGTTAAGACCGGTATCGCCGTCTCCTGCTCTCTTGTGATCCTGCGCAGAACTCATCGTCTTGATCGTCTTTCCATCGACAAAAGAGAGCACGGAAACTTCGCGTCCCGTCATAAATTCCTCGATGACCATCTCATTTCCGGCACTGCCGAATTTCTTGTCGAGCATGATCGTCTTAACGCCCTCTTTTGCTTCCTCTAAGGTGTTGCAGATCAGAACGCCTTTTCCAAGCGCCAGACCGTCGGCTTTCAGTACGATCGGGAATTTTGCGGTTTCCAGATACTTCTCTGCCGCCTCCGGATCGGAGAACGTCTCGTACGCTGCCGTCGGAATGTTATATTTTTTCATCAGGTCTTTGGAGAACGCTTTGGATCCTTCCAGAATCGCCGCATTCTTTCTTGGTCCGAATACACGCAGCCCCTCTGCCTCAAACGCATCAACCACACCGCCGACCAGCGGATCATCCATACCGATCACGGTCAGATCAATTTCTTTTTCTTTTGCAAAAGCAACGAGTTTGTCAAACTCCATCGCTCCAATCGCAACGCACTCTGCGTATTCCGCAATTCCTGCATTTCCCGGAGCGCAGTAAATCTTGTCCACCTTCGGGCTCTGTGCCACTTTCCAGGCAATGGCATGCTCTCTTCCGCCGCTTCCTACAATCAGTACTTTCATCGCTCTTACTCCTTTATCTTTACGTGTCCGTCTTCTACCGTTACTTTTCCATTTGCAATCAGATCGATCGCACGCGGCATGATAACCCACTCGGCCTCCTCCATGACGCGCTGCTGAAGCACTTTCGGTGTATCACCCTCGTGTACTTCGACCGCCTTCTGCAGAATAATCGGGCCGGTATCTGTTCCGCCGTCCACAAAGTGAACCGTCGCTCCCGTCACTTTAACGCCGCGGGAAAGAACACCCTCGTGTACCTTCAGTCCGTAGTAGCCTGTTCCGCAGAAGGACGGAATGAGGGACGGATGAATGTTGATGATTTTGTTCGGGTACGCATCCACAATACTCTGCGGAATGACAACAAGGCATCCCGCCAGCACAACGAGATCTACGTTGTAAGACTGCAGTTTTGCAAGCAGCGCCTCGTTAAATGCTTCTCTTGATACAAACGTTTTCGGGGAGAGGCAGACGGCATCAATCCCTTTGTTTTTCGCGCGTTCCAGCGCGTATGCACCTGCATTGTTGCTGATGACAACGGAAACCTCTGCGTTTGTGATGGTTCCCGCGTCAATCGCATCCAGAATTGCCTGCAGGTTCGTGCCGCCTCCGGAAACAAGAACTGCCAGCTTTAGCATAACTGTACTCCTTTTTCTCCGTTTTCAATATGTCCGATCACATACGGAGTATCGCCGGTGGAACGGATGGCTTTCATGGCTGCATCTACATCCTCCGGATCAACGGCCAGTACCATTCCGATACCCATGTTGAAGGTGTTGTACATCATCTGCTCGTCAATATTGCCCTTCTTTGCCATCAGATCGAAGATCGGCGGTACGGTGTAGCTGTCTTTCTGTACAACGGCTACGGTATTGTCTTTCAGCATACGCGGAATATTCTCGTAGAAGCCGCCTCCGGTGATGTGGCTGCACGCTTTTACGGTTACGCCGGCATCTTTGACCGCACGGAGTGCTTTTACATAGATCCGGGTCGGTGCAAGCAGGGTCTCCCCGAGCGTTGCGCCGAGCTCATCATAGTATGTATTCAAAGAATCTTTTGTCATATCAAAGACCTTGCGGACAAGAGAAAATCCATTGCTGTGAACGCCTGTGGAAGCCATTCCGATCAGCACGTCTCCGGCTGCCAGATTTTCACCGGTAATCATGTCTTTCTTGTCACATACGCCGACAGCAAAACCTGCCAGATCGTACTCATCCTCCGGCATCAGGCCCGGATGCTCTGCGGTCTCACCGCCGATCAGTGCTGCATCGGACTGCAGACAGCCTTCTGCAACGCCTTTTACGATCGAAGCGATCTTCTCCGGATAGTTCTTTCCGCATGCGATGTAGTCGAGGAAGAACAGCGGTTCTCCGCCGGCACATGCGATATCGTTCACACACATGGCAACGGCATCAATGCCGATGGTGTCGTGTTTATCAAGAATCATGGCGAGCTTCACCTTGGTTCCGCATCCGTCTGTACCGGAAAGCAGCACCGGCTCTTCCATTTCTTTGATTTTTGCCAGGGAAAAAGCGCCGGAAAAACCGCCAAGGCCGCCTAATACCTCCGGGCGCATGGTTTTCTTTACATGCTCTTTCATTAATTCTACTGATTTGTATCCAGCTTCAATATCTACTCCTGCGTTCTTGTAATCCATGGTGAACCTCCCTTGTCCTTTGTTTTTATTTACTGTAGTTACGGTATCCTGTTTCCTGCAGTTTTGCGTCTTTTGCCTCAACCTGCTCTTTCATTTCCTGTGTATATGCTTTCAGTTTTGCAAGCAGTTCCGGATCGGAAGTTGCAAGAATCTTTGCTGCCAGGATTCCGGCATTGGCACCGCCATTGATGGCAACGGTTGCTACCGGAATGCCGCTCGGCATCTGTACGATGGAGTACAGGGAATCACGACCTCCAAGCGATGTGGTATGCATCGGAATTCCGATGACCGGCATTGGGAAAATAGCTGCGCACATACCCGGCAGATGAGCTGCCATACCTGCGCCTGCAATGATAACCTTGAAGCCTTTCTCCTCTGCGGTTTTTGCATATTCGAAAAATACATCCGGCTCGCGGTGTGCGGAGATGATTTTCATCTCGTACTCAATTCCAAATTTTTCCAGCATGTCGGCTGCTTTGCTCATTACCGGCATATCAGAGTCGCTGCCCATCACAATTCCTACTTTAGCCATGTTGTTCTCCTTTTCTGATTAACTGTTCTAAGCGTTATTCATTAGTTATGCTTATATTTATGTTTTAATCATTCAGTTCTGCTTATAATATACTAAGCAGGCGCAGAAATGTCAACCCATAATCAGCCAAAAGGTTCATTTAATTCTTCCGTTCCCGGCAGGACGAAGCGTCCGTCCTCAATGAGAGGGATCGTCGTTCCGTCTGCTTTTTCGACCGCAACCGACTGCAGTTCGCGGTACGGAATCGTGATGTCCGTGTGGCATCCGAAGTATGCTTTCGACGGATCTTCTTTCCGTTTTGCCGAAACCTCGTTCTCGCGCGCGATTACTTCTTTTCCGTCCGGGTTGTACATCGGGCTGTCCTCCGCCCAGGCGTAGCAGGTGTCGCCCATCGCAAAATGCGGGCCCATCTTCTCTGCGATCAGGATCGGCAGTTTTCCGGCGATGCCGTACTGCTCTGCCATCACGTACGCCATCGTGTTCGTTCCGATGGCAAACTCACCGATCGGCAGCGTCCTGTGGTGATACAGCAGGTTTTCTTCTATATAAGTACGATTGTCCTCTTCTTTTTCGAAGTTTGCGCAGTCATACGCGGTGATCATGCCGTCGGTCAGCGTCAGGCAGAGATCGCGGTAATACAGCTCGTTCAGGTAGACTCCCGTCACATGGAGCACGCCTGTCGTGCCGGTAAGGCTCGGGGAAGTAAAGACCTCTCCGACCGGAATATTGCAGTCGGCAACACAGTTCTCGAAATTCGTCTCTTTCGCAGGATCGTTCAGATGATGCAGCATCACGCGCAGATCCGTTCTGTTCTCTCCTTTTCCAAGCACATGCACGGAAACACCCTCGTCGAGCGCATCGATCAGGTACTGCTGGATGCGCTGGTATTTTTCGTAATCGAGCGTGTTGATCTTTACGATCTCACAAAAAATTTTTTCGTAGCGCGGATCGATCTCCGGCATCGGGTAGGCGATGATCGTGTAGCCGTACTCGTCATCCTTGATATAGCGGTTTACAATCTGGCCCGCCTCGTTCTGGAAACCGACACGGAGCTTTTGCTGGCGCTCATTTAAGTGCAGTGCCTGTTTTTTATTTACCGGCTCAAACGGAACTTCGCCGAAGGTTTCTACCACGGCAGGGCCGGCATAGCCGTCCGCCAGTTCTTTGTACTCGTCGTATTTCACCTGCATCGCGCGGAGCCGTCTCTTCACGAGATCCTCGTTGAGATACAGCGCCTCATCGCTCCGGTGATCGTAGTCATACTGCTTATTCGCAGACGCACCGGCAACCCACGTTCTCCGCGCGCCGCGGGAAATCACCGGCTCGAGTCCCATCTCGCGGAACTGTAATATTGCCGCACGGATCATGCGCTCAAAACCGATGTGGAAGCGGATGCTGACTGTCTTCTTTTTCGACAGATCTTTTCGCGCCACGAGAAAGCACTTGCGGAAGCCTTCTGTGTAGGTGCGTGCCATCGCGTCGATTTCTTCCTGGCTGAACGTATTTAAAAAGCGGGCTGTACCCTTCTCATTTTCGGTGATATATTCGCCGTACTGGTACAGATACCGCAGATCCGTCAGATCAGATTCCATCACAATATCCTTCACAAAGTGCAGTGACGGGTCGACGATTTCGCGCACCTGGTATTCCTGGCGCTCCTCGGCATAATCGCTCACATACCAGTAAATGCTCTCTTTTACATACTGCGCGGACGGCAGCGTCTCCTCCTCGAACATCGCATACAACTCGAGATACAGCTCCATCGCCGCAGTCAGCTCCAGCAGGCGGTCCTCATAGACCCAGACAACAGCATTTCCCAGCTCCCGGTACAGGCAGCAGAGGCTCCTTCCATGCGTTTCACCAAGTGCCCGCACGGCAAATGCCGGGTTTCCGTAGGAGGTCTCATACCGCTCCCCGATCACATCTTCATACGGCTCGCGGTTAAAAACAGCCAGCTCTTCCTCGGATGCTGTTTTTAGATATCCTTCTGCGATTCTGCTCCGGATCTGGTCCATTTTGCAGAGGTACTGTGCCATCTGTGCAAAAAAATCGCGGTACGGCTGCGGAACGCTTTTTTCCGCCGGAATCTGGCGGATCCGCTCAATTGCAAGCGCATACCGCTCGTTTAATAATTCATCCGTCATAAAAAAATCCCTTTCTGTTTCTCTTTAACTGTTACGAGGGGCAGATCTGCCCCTCATTCTTCTTAACTTATTCCTGTTTTTCTTCCCGGTCGTCAATAATTTTTCCATCCCGGATACTCTGTTCGAGAATCTCTTCCATATAACTCCAGATCTCCTCGGAGCCGGTCGTCGTCTTCTCGTTTCGTTTTAACGGCTGGGAAATCCGCACATTGTGGCGGGTCCAGTCTTTTCCATCGTTCTCATGATTTAAAAGCAGCGGCTGGAAATTGTCCATCACATGAGCAAAGCGCGCTTCCGGTGTCTCATACGCTTCGAACTCGAGCCAGAGATCCATCAGCATTTTTCCCTGATCCTCCGGCAGCAGGCCGTAGATGCGCTCGGCCGCTTTGTGTTCTCTCTCGTCTTTTGTTTTGTTTGCCTCCGCGTCGTACGCATACGTGTCGCCTGCATCAATCTCCACGAGGTCGTGGATCAGCAGCATGAGCATCGTTCTGCCGATGTCGATTTTCTCATTCGAATATTCCTGCAGCAGAAATGCCATCACCGCCATGTGCCATGCGTGCTCCGCGTCGTCCTCCTGGCGCGAATAGCCGCGGATGTGCGTCTGGCGCAGGATCTGTTTTTCTTTATCAATCTCCAGAATAAAATTCAGCTGTTTTTCAAAACGTTCGCGATCCATCTTTTTCCCCTTTTCTTTTAGATGTACTCCCGGAGTCTTTCTGTGCTTGATTTTACGAGAGTACATTTATCTCACACCGATCAGAAACAGTGCCAGCCATGCGACCAGCATGCCGCCGCTCGTAATCGAGCCGAGAACCGACATTCTGTGGCTGACCTGTTCTTCTTTAAAGCTCTTCATTCCCACATAGAAGCCGTATCCCGACAGAAGGAATGAGAACAGTCCCGCTGCTCCGAGAAAAATGCCTCCGTTTCCGCGGAATGCAAACGACACGACCGAAGCCAGCAGAAACAGAAAGACCGAAGCACCTGCCATATAGAGAGCTTCCTTTCCGCCTTCCGACGGCTTCCGGACAAAATTGTAATTATACTTCTTCCTCGCCATATTTCCATCTCCTGAATTTATTGCAGATCAGGAATGCGCCGCAGCCGATCATGGCTCCAAGCGTATTCAGCATCAGATCATCTACATCAAAGCAGCCCACCTTCGTGATGAGCTGAATCGTCTCCACGCAGAGGCTGAACATAAAACCAAGAAGCGATACTTTCCAGAAACTCTCCATTTTTTTGTGCATCACCGGAACGATAAAGCCGAACGGCAGAAAACCGATCACATTGCCCGCCAGATTTAAAAATGCGGCAAGGAATCCCACCTTTTCGCGGTAAATCCAGAACCGTCTGATTTCCTGAAACGGCACCAGATTGTAACGGTAATCCAGTTCAAAAAAGTTTCTTCTCCCGTATTCTTCTGCAAAAAACAGAAAATAAACGAGCGCAAGAAGATACACCAGAAATAAAATCCGTCCCACAACGCGGATTCTGGCTTTCGTCTCCTGCTTCATCTTCGTTTCCCCTTTCTGCGTTGTTCTCCCCTCTGCTATCAGAAACGCCGGCATACCTCATCGGCGCACGCGCTTCCGAAATATCCCGGCATTTTTTCTTTTTGAAAGGCGCTTTTAGAACATGATTTCCCCGCGTCGTTTCAGCAGGCCTGCCCCGCTTACGATCATCAGAACACCGGTTGCCACGCCAACAACAACCAGTACGGCGCCCATAGCGATATTTCCGCCGCCGACACGTCCCATGGTTTTATAAATCTTTTCATTCATAGCGCAAAACTCCCTTTCCCGGTGTACCGCATCTTATTTCACGCCGTACTCCTCATAATATGCATCAATGGCAGCCTTCATCTTGTCATCGATCTGAATTTTGCCCTGGCATGGACGGTTGTACAGATACGTGATAACGTCCTCCATGGTTACAATGGCATTTGCCGGGAAGCCATAGGTTTCCTGGATTTCCTCGAGTGCGCTCTTATCGCCTTTTCCGCGCTCCATGCGATTTAAGGATACCATCAGTCCTTTGATCTCCACATTGCCCTGTGCCTGGATGATCGGGAAGGTCTCCTCGATGGATTTTCCGGAAGTGGTTACATCCTCAATAATGACAACGCGGTCACCGTCTTTGATCTTGCTTCCAAGCAGCAGTCCTGCATCTCCACCGTGGTCTTTGGCTTCCTTCCGGTTGGAGCAGTAGCGTACTTCTACACCGTAGAGATCATGAATCGCAATTGCTGTTACAACACTGAGCGGAATTCCTTTGTATGCCGGTCCGAACAGAACGTCAAAATCCAGCCCGTAGTTGTCATGGATTGCTTTTGCGTAATACTCGCCGAGACGTTTTAACTGGCTTCCGGTTACGTAAGCGCCCGCATTCATGAAGAACGGGGATTTTCTTCCGCTTTTCAGAGTGAACTCTCCAAATTTTAATACCTGGCTCTCGACCATGAACTCGATAAACTCCTGCTTGTACTGTTCCATCTTTTTTCCTCCATATTTTCAGGGGAAGGCATCTTTTTTCGCAATGCCGCCCGTTTTTACTTCTATTCTTTTCTATACTACCATAAACGCCTCTGTTTTTCCAGTCCAGACACAGGATTTCGCATAAAAAACATAAAATCCACACAAATAAATTTCATTCTCTGACGCAAAAAATCCCTCCGCCCAGAGAACGGAGGGATTTTGATATGTTTTCTTTTTAGAAATCTACTTCTGTATCATAGTAGCAGCATTTCAGCAGTTTTTCCATCTCTTCAACAGATGGCTGTCTCGGGTTGGATCCGGTGCAGGCATCGGCGATGGCATTTACAGCGATGTCGTGCAGTCTCTCCAGGAATACGTCTTCCGGAACGAAGCCCTGCTCGGTCGGATAGCTGTCTTTTCCGTAGTTCTTGATGCAGTGCGGAATGTTCAGTTTGTCGTTCATGCCGCGCAGATAGTCAATGAGGAGTTTTACTTTCTCTTCCGTTGTCTCGCCGCCAAGTTTCATCTCGTCAGCGATCACTGCATAACGTTTTGCTGCAGTCTCGTCTTTTGCGTTGAACGCGATAACCTTCGGCAGGTACATAGCGTTTGCTGCGCCGTGGATCAGGTGAGCGCCGTAATCAGCGAATGCTGCGCCTGTTTTATGTGCCATGGAGTGAACAATACCAAGAAGTGCATTGGAGAATGCCATACCAGCGAGGCACTGTGCGTTGTGCATGCTGTCACGTTTTGCCATATCTCCGTTGTAGGAATCTACCAGGTCTGCCTGAATCATCTTGATTGCATACAGTGCCAGCGGATCGGTGAAGTCACAGTTCGCGGTGGAAACGTATGCCTCGATTGCATGGGTCATAGCGTCCATACCGGTGTGAGCAACTAACTTTTGCGGCATCGTCTCTGCCAGATCCGGATCTACGATTGCAACGTCCGGCGTGATTTCGAAGTCTGCCAGCGGGTATTTGATACCTTTTTCATAGTCTGTGATAACTGCGAACGCGGTTACCTCGGTTGCTGTTCCGGATGTAGAAGAAATTGCACAGAAATGAGCTTTTCTGCGGAGTTTCGGCATTCCGAATACCTTGCACATTTCTTCGAAGGTGATGTCTGGATACTCGTATTTGATCCACATTGCTTTTGCTGCGTCGATCGGAGATCCGCCGCCCATTGCTACGATCCAGTCCGGCTGGAACTCTTCCATCGCTTTTGCTCCGCGCATAACAGTCTCGACTGACGGGTCAGACTCGATTCCCTCAAAAAGCTGTACTTCCATGCCGGCTTCTTTCAGGTAGTCTACTGCGCGATCCAGGAAACCGAAACGTTTCATGGAGCCGCCGCCTACACAGACGATTGCACGTTTTCCTTCGAATGTTTTCAGTGCCTCTAAAGCACCCTTTCCGTGGTATAAATCTCTTGGTAATGTAAATCTTGCCATTGTTCAGAACCCCTTTCTTGTTTTGCTTCTGATGGACAGCTCCGGCAGATCAGATCAGCAGAATTTCTGTTTTTCCTACTCTCTGTTTGAGCCGCCTTTTGTCTTTTGTTTTCGACTTTGTTATTATTATAACAAACTTTTTCAGGGATTTCCAATACAAAAATGATATTTCCTGATGTCAATTATATATGTCTTATTTACTCCCGTGCCGCCCGCAATGCCTGTTTTTCACGGTACATCGCTCTTTTCCTCCAGCTTTCCGCTTCCAGATATTTCACGAAAAACACTCCCAACCACTTTCAACGCCTCCGCCAGATCCTCCCGAAAATCCTCATCCCCTCTCCGCAGACTATTCACCCTGCACCCAAACACCCTCTCATGCCCCGTACAGTGCAGATACCTGCCGTCCCCCAGATACATCCCCACATGCCCCCTCCAGAACAGCAGATCCCCGGCCTTCGCCCGTTCCTCCACCAGACACATCTCCTCCCCTTCTCTCCAGATCGCTTTCATCGGATACCCTTCCCTGATATCCGCATCCCGCCAAATCAAAACCCCATTCATCAAATACACCATAAACACCACACCCGAACAGTCAATCCCATCCGCCGCCTTCCCGCCCCACCGGTACTGGCATCCAAGATACCCCTTCGCACACTCCACAACCTTCCTCCGAAACTTCTCTTCCGACCACCCCTCCGGAATCCCCTGCTCCACAAAAAACCTCTCTTCCGATTTTCCCCACAAAAACCGATCCGAATCCAGTCTTTTTCTTAATGCCACCTCCGGCACAAACCCACTGATCCCATTCGCCAGTTTCACCCTGCAATACCCATTCTCCGTCTCCTCCATTTTCTCCACAAAACACCCCCGTCCCAGCGTCTCCAACATCCGCGACTGCACCCGCGCTCCCCTCATCACATCCGCAAACCCGCGTGTCACCACATACGTATTCCCTGCCTTTTCCCTCTCCTCCATCCACTCCCGGCTTTTCTCTTCAATCAAATTCCTCTCCATCCACCCCCGATACCCATAATGCGTCCAAACCTCAATCCACTCCCCCTCATCTTCCCACATCACGCTCCATCCAAAAAACACCTCATCCACCACATCCACCCCATTCTCCTCATACAAAAACGCCCGCTTCACTTTAATGATCCCATACTTCATCTCACATACCACCTTCCATTTTCTATATACTATGCACCCACCACAACACTCTCACGCCGATCCGCCCCCGGCGGATCCAGACCTACTTCGTTTCAGCTCCACACAACCAGATCTCACTGGAATTTGCGCCTGCGGTGTGGCGGGCATAGAAAAAGAGGGCGGAACTGTGCCCATTCTGAGCCACAGTTCCGCCCTCTTTTTCTCGCCCGCCGCACCGCAGATGCGAAGCCGCTCGAGGCCGTCCGTCTTATCTCACCGCCCCGATCAGCGAATTAATATCGTCAACCTTATGCCTTCTCATATACTCTTCGATACCGCGAACCGTTTCAACAGTCGCATACGGATTAAAGAAATTCGCCGTCCCAATCGAAACCGCCGTAGCCCCCGCCAGAATAAACTCCAGCGCATCCTCCGCCGACGCAATACCGCCCATACCAATAATCGGCACTTTCACTGCCTGCGCCACCTGATACACCATCCGCACCGCAATCGGCTTCACCGCCGGCCCCGACATACCGCCAGTCTTATTCGCAATCGCAAACTTCTGCCGTTCAATATCAATCTTCATCCCAGTAAGCGTATTGATCAGCGACAGCACATCCGCCCCGCCGGCTTCCGCAGCCCGCGCCATCTCCGTAATATCCGTCACATTCGGGCTCAATTTCATAATAATCGGCTGCTTCGCATATTTTTTAACTTCTCTGGTGATCGCCTCCACCGCCTTCGGATCCTGTCCAAACGCAATACCGCCCTCCTTCACATTCGGGCACGAAATATTAATCTCCAGCAGATCCACCGGCTCCGAAGTCAATCGCTCCACAACCTCACAGTAATCCTCCGTCGTCCGTCCACACACATTCACCACAATCTTCGTGTCAAACTGTTTCAAAAACGGAATATCCCTCTCACAGAACACATCAATACCAGGATTCTGCAGCCCGATCGCATTCAGCATTCCGCCGTAAACCTCCGCAATACGCGGCGTCGGATTCCCCGGCCACGGCACATTCGCAACACCCTTCGTCACAACCGCGCCAAGCTCCTTCAAATCCACAAACTCACTGTACTCCGCGCCGGAGCCAAACGTACCAGATGCCGTCATAACCGGATTCTTCAGTTCCACACCCGCCAGATTCACACTTGTCTTCATCGCTTTTTCTCCTCCTCGCGTCACTTACAGCTCAATTTCCGTACTTAAAAAGACAGGTCCGTCCTTGCAGATCCGCTTGTTGTGCACATGTGAATGACCATCCACCTCAGTCGACTGGCAGACACACGCAAGACATGCGCCAACGCCGCACGCCATCTTCTCTTCCATCGAAATCCAGCATGGAATTCCCTTTTCCAGACCGTACGCCTTAATCGCACGCAGCATCGGAGCCGGACCGCAGGCAAAAATTACATCTGCTTCCAGATGATCCTCGCGCACCGCATCCATCACATTGCCCTTCACACCGGCACTTCCGTCCTCCGTTGCAATATGAAGATCGCCTGCCGCAGCAAACTCCTCATTTAAGAACAACTCATCGCGGTAACCACAGCAGATGATCGTGTCCGTTCCAAGATCCTTCGCCGTCTGCAGCATCGGCGGAACACCGATACCGCCGCCCATCAGCATCACACGTTTTCCCTTACCTTCCTCGATCGGGAATCCATTTCCAAGCGGCCCTAAAATATCAACCTCATCCCCCGCTTTCAGATGCGAAAACTCCTCCGTTCCTGCACCTGCCACACGGTAGACAATCCGAAGTCTTCCTCCCTCTCGGTCGATCTCACAAAGAGAAATCGGACGCGGCAGAAGACGGCTGCCGTCCTTCGAAAACAGAGAAATAAACTGGCCGGCCTTCGCCTCTTTCGCAATCACTTTCGTGGAAATCCACATGCTGTAAATTCCTTTTGCAATGCACTCCTGACTTTCCACAGTACAGCATTCCTTGATTTTCATAAGCTGAACACTCCTTTTATTTTCTTGAATCGGCGAAAAGCCCAAAATATCCTCCGGCGGACATAACATCTACCCGGCAGACCTTCTGAGCTTTTCACCCTGTATTCTTATTTTGCAGCAGCAAGCGCCCCGCTGATATCCTCAACCATATCCTTTACAGCTGCTCTCGAAGCATCCGCAAAGTTCTCAGTGCCAAACTCGGCATATTTTTCCTGTTTGTAAGCAGCGATAATACCTCTCGAAGAGTTTACGATTGCACCCAGTCCGTCCTCATTGAAGAAGTGAACGAGGTCTTTTCCTTTTCCACCCTGTGCACCGTAGCCCGGTACCAGGATGTAGGATTTCGGCATTACCTTACGCAGCACCTTGCCCATCTCCGGGTACGTAGCGCCGACAACAGCTCCCACATAGCTGTAATCATCGCCCATGTGCTCCTCGCCCCACGCGGCAACCTGCTCGCCGACCCACTCATACAGCGGACGTCCGTCGATGATGCGGTCCTGGAACTCGCCGCTGGACGGGTTCGAGGTTTTTACCAGAACAAAGATACCTTTTTTCTCCTCTTTGCAGACCTTGATGAACGGTTTTACGCCGTCAGATCCAAGATACGGATTGACAGTTGCAAAATCCTCATGGAATCCGGCGTAGGATTTGCTTCCCACCTGCACGTGGCCGAGGTGGCCGACTGCATACGCCTCAGAAGTAGAACCGATATCGCCTCGTTTGATATCGCCGATGACAACGAGACCCTTTTCCTGGCAGTAGGAAACGGTCTTCTCATACGCTGCCATTCCCGGAACGCCGAACTGCTCATACATGGCAACCTGCGGTTTTACAGCCGGAATCAGATCGTATGTTGCGTCGACAATCGCTTTATTGAACTGCCAAACGGCCTCTGCAGCTCCTTCGAGTGTCTCTCCGTACTCGGCAAATGCCTTTTTCTGTACGTGCTCCGGCACATAGTTCAGCATCGGGTCCAGACCTACGACGATCGGTGCATTTGTTTTTTTAATGTTTGCAATCAGTTTGTTAATCATCTGCTTACTCTCCCTCTTCTGTTTTTTCTTATTAGAAATTACTCAGCTTCGTATACAATCTTGCCGCCGCATACGGTAGCCATAACTTTTCCTTTCACTTTCTTGCCGCCGAACGGAGTGTTTTTGCCCTTGGAAACAAACTCCTTCGGATCGATCACATACTCTGCTTCCGGATCGATGACAACCACATCGGCGTCCATGCCAGATGCAAGAGAACCTTTCTTGTCCAGGTGCAGGATTTTTGCCGGATTGTAGCTCATCTTCTCCGCCATCTGCATTGGGGTGATGACCTCGGTATCCACAAGTTCGGTGATGGTAAGAGCCACGCTCGTCTCCAGTCCGACGATGCCGAACGGAGCTTTCTTGAAGGACTCCTGTTTCTCGGTCAGCGCATGCGGTGCATGATCGGTGCTGATGACATCGAAGACATCGTCTTTCAGACCCTGGCGCAGTGCCTCGAGATCCTCTTTCGTACGGAGCGGCGGATTCATCTTGTAGTTGGTGTCGCCCTTTACGATGTCGTCGCTGCAGAGGGTAAAGTGATGCGGGCAGACCTCGGCGGAAATCGAAACGCCGGCCTTTCTCGCCTCACGCACCATATCCACGCTCTCTTTGGTCGAGCAGTGACACAGATGCAGGTGTGCACCTGTCTCTGCGGCAAGTACGATATCTCTTGCAACAATCGTGTTCTCTACGGAGTTTGTGATGCCCGGCAGATGCCACTCTCTCGAGTTTGCATCCTCATTCATGCAGCCGCCGTTTACGAGGTTCTTGTCCTCGCAGTGAGCCAGCACCGGAATGTTTTTCTCTGCGGCAATCTCCATGGCCTCTTTGTAGAGCAGCGCGTTCATAACGGATTTTCCGTCCTCGCTGATCGCCGGGATGCCGGCTTTTACCATGCCCTCGATATCGGCGAGCTCTTCACCCTTCTGTCCTACTGTGATGGCGCCTGCCTGCAGTACATTAATCGGAGAAAAACGGTCTGCTTTGATCGTTACATAGTTGACGCGGTCCGGGCTGTCGATGACCGGTTTTGTATTCGGCATCGCTACCAGCGTTGTCACGCCTCCTTTTGCTGCTGCTTTCGAACCGCTTTCAATATCTTCTTTATATGTCTGCCCCGGGTCGCGGAGATGTACATGCATATCGATGATGCCAGGCATTACATAGCAGCCTTTTGCATCTATTACCTGCGCATCTTTTACGCGGATTCCTTTTTCAACCCGTGTAATAACGCCGTTTTCGATCAGAACATCACTGATTTCGTCTTTTTGGGTGGCCGGGTCGATGACCTGTCCATTTTTGATTAAGATACTCATCTTACGTTCTCTGATCCTTTCTTTTCTTCTGGCCGTCGTCCGACCATTTATTCCTTTTTATAATACACGAAATCTTTCCTGAAATAAAGAGTTTTTTCTTGACTTTTTTGATTTGCAAGATTATAATGGTCTCAATCGAGAAGATGTTGAGATGTAATACGTGGTCACTAGCTATTAGAGATTATATTAGCATTCACCTTCAATATAATCTGTAATAGCTAGTGAATTTTTTTATCAAAAGTTCACTCGCTTATGGGGGAACATATGCATTCCCACATCATGCTTATTTTTTAATTTTATGGAGGTAACTCACAATGAACAAGGGAACAGTGAAATGGTTTAACGCAGAGAAGGGCTATGGCTTCATCACAGGCGAAGACGGAAACGATGTATTCGTACATTTCTCCGCTATCCAGGGTGAAGGATTCAAAACTCTTGACGAAGGTCAGGCGGTTACTTACGATCTTACCGAGGGTGCTCGCGGAATGCAGGCTTCCAACGTTGTTAAATGCTAATTAACCATAAGCGAAAGGCCGGGGGATGTATGTCCTCCGGTTTTTTAATTTACGCGGGCAACGAGCCAAAGTCCGTGCCTGCACGAGACCTTGGCGACTGCCGCGATAACTTGAGAAACTCGCGGAGCGTGTTTCTCATAGTTTTTTCTATAGCAAGACCCGAAAATAATGCAAAAAAGGCAGTGCTGCAGAGCGCGAATTGCAAGGAACAGATTTGAAGGCGTACCGGGGTACGACGAAAATCTGTGACGCAGTAATTCACGCTCTGCGGTGCTGAATTTTTTGCATTATTTTCGGGGATTGCTATAAATCTCTATAACAAAAGCGCTTATCACTCCGGGATTTTCCCGTCTGTGGTAAGCGCTTTTACTTTCTTTAACAATTCTGCTTATTCCGCTGTACTTTCGCTGATGGAATCTGCTGTGCTGTCACTTGCCGTATCTGCTGTGCTGTCCGAAGATGTATCGGAAGCATCAGAGCTGTCGCTGGTGTCATCTGCACTGCTGTCGCTGGATGTGTTGGTCTCGCTCAGATAATTCTGAATATCCGTCACGTTCATCGTTGTGGTTTCTGTCGTGCGGTTCGCCTTTTTCTCTGCTACCGAGTTCTGGTAAACAGCAACGGAGAACCAGCCGATCAGGGTAGCCAGAACAACGACGAAAGCGGTAACTTCCAGTCTCGTGATCCATCTTTCACGTCTCATGATTTTCTCACGGTTCGCTTTTTCCTTTTTATAGCGGTCAACTTTTTCCTGACTCATGGTTCTACTTCTCCTTTGATTTCTAAAAAGTGCTCGGCGGCACTTTCAAACATGTTGAAAATTATACTACATTTTCAACAAAAAGGGAAGAGAAAAGTTATAATGCAATGATAATTCCGCCGTCATTTGCATACATACTGCTGACGCCCTGGGTATCGAGTACGAAGACATCCTGTACCGCAAGGCGCTCCAGAAGGGCTTCTTTTACCATCTCGGCGCGCTCCGGGCAGTTGCAATGAGAGATGGCAAGCGTTTTGTTTTCTACATGCTGTGCGTCATTTACAATGGCATCGACCATTTTCATCAGTGCTTTGTTGATGCCGCGCGCCTGATCGAGCTGTACGATATCGCCCTCCGGTGTGGCTCCCATAACCGGTTTGATCTTAAGCGCGGATGCAACAAGTGCTTTCGCCTTGGAAAGACGGCCGTTTTTCCGCAGAGTTTCGAGATTTTCCAGCACGAAATAGGTGTGCTGTGTGCTGATATAGAGTTCTACTGTCTCTACGACGCGCTCAAAGCTCATGCCGGCTTCCTCGCACTCCACGATTTTTTTCACGATCAGGGTCTCTCCTATCGATGCGCTTCTGGAATTGAATACGTGAATCTTCAGATCCTCGTTCTCCTCCTGCGCCAGGTTTGCACCGAGCACTGCGCTGTTATAGGAACCGCTGAGCTGTGCGGAAAGTGTGACCGCGTAGCACCGTTCTGCTCCGTTCAGAAAAGATTTCCGGAAATAATCCGGCGACGGGCAGGCGGATTTCGGGCACTCCGGGCATTCCGCTACTCTCTTTAAAAAATATTTCTGGTCAAATGTCTCGTCATCCAGAATGGATTCTCCGCCGACTTCCAGGGTCAGCGGTGCAATTTCAATATTTCCTCTTTTTTTCATATCTACTGTCAGTTCACAGCAGCTGTCTGCAACAATGTGAAAACTCATATATTTTATCCCTCCAAACTTGATTCCGCTTTTTCTCACTGCGGACGTTTCGTATTTCCAATCACCGCTCTTTTTCAAACCTTCCTGAACTAGGGACGAATTCGACACAGTGAATTTTTTGATATTTTGTCATGTAGTTTTGATAACTACATTTTATCATAACACACTTAGTGCTCCATTGCAAAAAGTTTTTTCCCAATAAAAGTTTTTCCGTTAAAAGTTTTTTCCTTTTCTTGTCGCACTCCCCTTTTTGCGGTATACTACGGTCATACGGCTTTTTTGTTTATGGATATTTTTCCATTGCTTATTTTCAGGAGGTGGTACGTATGGAATGGACTTTTTCGGATTCGGCCCGGCTTTCCCTGCTTTCGTTTTCGGAAGCTTCCAAAGCCTGCGCGGCGCTGCCCGGATTTTCTCTTTTCCGGCGCAGTCTGCAGCCGGAGCGCATCGAATACTGCCGCGCAGAGCTGCTGCCTGACTGCCTGGTCGGATCGCTTGCCGTCCCGGACAAGACGCATCCGCTTCACCTTGCATTCTCGCTTGCGTTTTATCTCGACCGGGGGCAGCTTATTCTGGCAGCCGACGAACAGACACTTCCGGCTTTGCAGAGCCTCCTCTTCCCGGAAGAACCGCTCGATACTTCCGATGTCTTCCACCTGTTTTTCTCGTTTCTGGAATCGCTGATCCAGGAGGATATGCTCTATCTGCAGAATTTTGAGAAGCGCCTCGCGACAATCGAGGAGTCTCTTCTCGACACTCTGCCAAAAGAGCTGCAGCGGACCCTGATCACGATCCGTCGGGAGCTGCTCGTGTTCCATGCCTATTACCAGCAGCTTCTCGACATGTGCGAAATACTCTCCGAGGACGAAAATCACTTTCTTCCCCCGAAATGCGCCCGTCAGTTTTCGCGCCTTGGAAACCGCGTGGACCGTTTGTACGACCACACCCAGATGCTGCGGGAGTACGCCCTGCAGATCCGCGAGATGCAGCAGGCGCAGATCGACCTGCATCAGAACGATACGATGCGGATTCTGACGGTCGTCTCGACGATCTTTTTCCCGCTTTCCCTGATCGCCGGCTGGTACGGCATGAATTTTACGCATATGCCTGAGCTTTCTGCCCCGTATGCGTACTTCATCCTGATCGGCGTCTGTATTCTCATTGTTGCTGTTGAAATTTGGTATTTTAAAAAGAAAGGCTGGTTTTAACTACGGATGATTATCCTGCAGATTACACAGTTAAAGAATTTTATGAACACCCTGCTCCGTCTCGAGACATTTGACCGCTTTCCCGTCTCCGAGGCATCGATCACAACGTTTACGACGTTCTCCATCGACGGCAGTCTTCACACGGACTTTTTCGATCCCGATGACGCGCAGCTCTTAAAAGAAAAAGGGCGGACGCGGCTTCTCTGGAAAGATGTGAAATCATTCTGCTATTCCGTCATCAAAGGAAAACGGACACCTCTGCAGTTCAAATTTGTGTTTCAGCTTCCGCAGGCGGCGTGCGAAAAAATGATCGCGGACCATGCGCTGCCGCTGGAAATAGAGAACGTGTTTGGATGCTTTCTGAATTTTCAGTATAAGGACGGAAAACTCTTACTTACCACCGGAACTTCCCTCAAAATCTTTACGATGGACAAGTCGCTCGACCGCGTCTTCGATGAGGAAGTCCGCCAGTTTCTGCTGAAAAATGAAATTGCATTTGAAGAACAGATATAAAGACAAAATACTTATTTAGAAAGGTTCTCTTTTTATGAATCAGATTATTATGTGGATCATGGCAGTCGGCGCGGTACTCGGCGGTGTCGACCGGATCGCTGGCAATCGCTTCGGATTTGGAAAACGGTTTGAGGAGGGCTTTATGCTGCTTGGACCGACGGCACTTTCCATGTCGGGCATCATCTGCCTCACCCCGCTGCTCTCCCGCTTTCTCCGTTTCGCCCTCGTTCCCATCTGGAACTTTTTTGGGCTGGATGCGGGACTTCTCGCCGGCATTCTCGCCATTGACATGGGCGGCTACCAGCTCGCCGGAGAGCTTTCGGCATCGCAGGAGATGGTGCGCTACGCAGGACTTGTGATTGCGGCGACGCTTGGCTGTACCATCACCTTTACAATTCCGGTCGGCATGGGAATGCTGAAAAGCGGCGACCGCCTCTTTTTCTCCCGCGGCATGCTGATCGGCACGGGCACGCTTCCCGTCACGATGATCGTCGGCGGACTGCTCTCAGGACTCTCTTTTCTGCAGATCGTACTTCAGTCGCTCCCGGTGCTCCTCTTCTGCTTTCTGCTGATGTTCGGCATCTGGCGTTTTCCGGAGCAGACCGTGCGCGCGTTCACGGTATTTGCAGATGTGATCCGGCTTCTGACGACGATCGGCCTCATCGCGGGCGCGTTCTGCTATATGACCGGCTTTTCGCTGCTCCCGGACCTTGCGCCGCTGGAGGACGCGATGGCGGTCGTCTCGTCCATCGGCATTGTACTGCTCGGCAGCCTTCCGACGGCGGAGCTTTTACAGCGGGTGCTCAAAAAGCCGCTCTCTTTTATTGGAAGAAAAACCGGCATGAACGACAGCAGTGCCGCCGGCCTTCTGATGGGCATTGTCAGCCCTGTTCCGGCGATCACAATGATGGAAAAAATGGACGAGCGCGGAAAGATTGTAAACGCAGCTTTCCTCGTCTCCGCCGCATCGACCATCGCCGCACATATGGGATTTACGTTCGGCACCGATCCTGATTTTGTCGTGCCGCTTCTCGTTGCAAAGCTCGCTGGAGGCATCGCCGCCGTCTGTGCCGCACTGTTTTTCACGAAGAAATCTGCTTAATTGTTTGAGAGCATACATAGCAACGCAATAAGACCTGCGCCGTTTGAAAGCGCAGGTCTTATTGCATTTCTTACTTATTTTCTATTTCTTATTTCACCATATCCTCTTTAATAATTCCATGCTCTTTTAAGAGATCTCCAACTACATTTCCATCTACCAGTTTCAGCAGAGGTTTTTTCAGCAGGTTGAGCGGTCCAGGAAGCTCGATTTCCAGCGGGGATTTTCCATCCATCAGTTTCACGGAGCTGTCCAGCAGGTCGCGGATATCGTAAACGCTGCCCCATACTTCCGGCACACCGCGGTCTACGCCGAGGAGTCCGTAAACAGCTTCCATTGCGGTACGAACGGAATACTCTGTCGTGAATATGGTATCTCTTGGTGTCTCAGCGAACTGTCCGAGGAATGCGAAGTTGACGCAGCCATCCGGGATGACATCCGGGCGGTCGCCCTTTCTTCTTGGCATAAAGAATGCGGTGATGTACGGCATCATGGTCGGTACGCAGACAGCGCTGTTCTCTGCCAGCTCCGGAATCTGATCAACCGGCACGCCGAGGTGGTACAGCCACTCTTCGGTGATCTCTTTACCAGTGCACTCTTTCATCGGTTTCTTCACATAGTCACCAGGTACGTCGGTGAACAGGCTGTAAACCCATACGCATACCTTATCTTTATCCTGCTCTTTGAACTGTCCCTGACGGTTGATGGTCCAGCTTAAAAGCCACTTGGAATCCTGGCAGCTTACGATACCGCCGGTAACAACCTTTCCGGTTCTCGGATCACGTTTGCAGATATTGGTGATATACGGAATGATCTTATTGTCGAGAGTGGTAATTGTTGCGGATTCCCAGTTTGTCTTTGCAATATCGGAGCAGAATTTCTCCGGATGTCCAAAGGACGGATCCTGTTTTGCAATGTTTTTCCACAGGCTCCAGCAGCCGCTCGTGCGGACCTCTGCATCACCGTTCGGTGCATGGTTCTGATCGCCGTAGATCGTGCCTTCGGTGCAGCTTCCGTTGGTAACGAAGACGAGGTCATTCTCGGTGAGAACGATGCCTTTCTCGACGCCGTTTACTTTGCACTCGATGGCTTTTGCTACTTTCTTTCCATCGTTGATTTCAAAGATAACGTTGGTTACTTCGGTATTGAACTGGAAGTCTACGCCGGCATCCTCGAGGTATTTCTTCATCGGAAGAATCAGGGATTCATACTGGTTGTACTTCGTGAATTTCAGTGCGGAGAAGTCCGGCAGTCCGCCGATGTGGTGAATGAACCGCTGGAAGTACAGCTTCATCTCCAGTGCACTGTGCCAGTTTTCAAATGCGAACATCGTTCTCCAGTACAGCCAGAAGGTGGAATTGAAGACTTCATCATCGAAAACATCCTCGATCGTCTTGTCGTACAGATCCTCGTCTCTTGTCATGAAGAGTTTCATGATCTCCATGCAGCCTTTCTGGCTCAGGTTGAACTTGCCGTCGGTATGGGCATCCTCGCCGCGGTTCTTCGTTGCACGGCACAGGGAGTAGTTCGGGTCTTTTTTGTTCAGCCAGTAATACTCATCAAGAACGGATACACCAGGTGTCTCAATTGACGGGATGCTGTGGAACAGATCCCACAGGCACTCGAAGTGGTTTTCCATCTCACGGCCGCCTCTCATGATGTAGCCGCGGGTCGGATCGTAGATACCGTCGCAGGCACCACCGGCGATGTCCATGGCTTCGAGAATGTGGATGTGATCGCCTTTCATCTGGCCGTCTCTTACAAGGAAACACGCTGCTGCGAGGGCTGCGAGGCCGCTTCCTACGAGATATGCGCTCTTCTCATCGACGCCTTCCGGTTTTTCCGGTCTTGCGAAGGCTTCGTAGTTTCCGTTGGTGTAATAAATGCCTTTGCTGTTTTTCTTATCTTTTCCGCGCTCGGTGTTGCGGTAATCATTCTTTGGTTCTGATGTTACAGTGGTTTTCTCCGCTGCTTTTTTTGCTTCACTCTTGTTTTTTGCCTGCAGCACTGCTGCTCCAGCTCCGATGACTGCTGCTGATGCGATTCCGAATTTTAATCCTTTTTTTGACATAGACGTTCATCCTTTCTTTTCTAAATACGACTGCCGGAATGTTTTTTCGAATTTCCGGTTCGTATAGGTTATGCTGCTTTCTTTGTTTTACAAGTTTCTATTTGTGTTGCCATTGTCTGTTGACAATTTGAATCTTACTTCATTTTTCCCCGCTTTTCCATTTACAAAACAGGGCGGATGATTAAATTTTTATCATCCGCCCTGTTTTGTAAAGTGTAACTATATTTTATTTCTTTTTTCAAAATTTCGGATGGAATTGACGACATTTCCTTCCATCGTGCGGTGCATTTTTTCCGCAATCATATGGTAATCCACTTTCATTCCGTCTTTGATCCAGTCGAGCATGACACCGGTAAAGCTATACTTATAGAAATCTGCGATAAAACTCTGATCCGCCTCGGAGATGCCGGTTCCCTTTGCTTTTTCCTGTACGACACCGTACAGCAGATCGTGCGTCAGATGAAAGAGATATGTTTCGATCTGCTCCCGGCTTACAGAGTGATAGACATTCATAATAAATGGTTTATTCTCGAGCACTGCCTCAAAAATCTGCTGCAGGCCTTCCTGCCATGTCTCATACGTTTTCTTCCCCTGCAGCGCCTGCGTCGCATCCTCCAGGCACGACCATTCGACAAGATCGTAGATATCCTTAAAATGATAATAAAACGCCATCCGGCTGATGCCGCAGTCTGTCGTCAGATCGTTGATCGTAATTTTGTCCAGCGGCTTTTTCAAAAGCAGCTTTTTTAATGACGCTTCCAGCGCCGCCTTTGTCGCATTTGTCATGTATTTCCTCCATTTTTCTTTTATGTACCCTCGGAATCCTTCTGTTCGAAACGCTTCTATGCTTTTTCATTGTAGCATATCCATTCTCCAGAAACAACTGCGCAGCCCTTCTGATCAGACTTTACAAAAAGTTTAGAAAGTACCGTAATACCAGTAAATTCAATACTTTCCGTCGTTCTGTTAGCACTCTTTTTTCTCGAGTGCTAATTTCCTCTTGACTTTTCCCTGTGCCAGTATTACTATAACTATCAGAGCAGTAAAAAAGCTGCAGACATCTAAAAAAGCATGATATTCCCGCTTTGCTGGATCAAAATATTTTTATAAGAAAAGGAGTGTGTTTCTCATGAGTGCGAAACATGGAAATCTTTCAATCAACAGCGACAATATTTTCCCGATTATCAAAAAATGGATGTATTCCGACCACGATATCTTTGTCCGTGAGCTCGTTTCCAACGGCTGCGATGCCATCACCAAACTGAAAAAGCTGGACGGCATGGGCGAATATACTCTGCCGGATGACTACAAAGCAGCCATTCAGGTGATTGTAAACCCGGATGAGAAAACCTTAAAATTCATCGATAACGGTATCGGTATGACCGCAGACGAAGTCGAAGAATATATTACCCAGATCGCCTTCTCCGGCGCTACCGAATTTCTGGAGAAATACAAAGACAAAACGAATTCAGATCAGATGATCGGCCACTTCGGTCTTGGTTTCTACTCTGCTTTCATGGTAGCAGATGAAGTTCACATCGATTCTCTTTCCTATAAAGAAGGATCCACCCCGGTACACTGGACCTGTGACGGAAGCACCGAGTACGATATGTCCGAGGGCAGCAAGACAACTGTTGGTACCGAAATCACTCTGTTCCTGAACGAGGACTGCCTGGAATTCGCAAACGAATACCGTGTCCGCGAAGTTCTGGAAAAATACTGCTCCTTCATGCCGGTTGAAATTTTCCTGTCCAAAGCAAATGCGCCGCAGGAATACGAGACCATCGATGAAAGCGAATTAAAAGATGACGACGTTGTCGTAGAGCACATCCACGAGGACGCAAAATACGAAGAGAAAGAAAAAGAAGACGGAACGAAAGAGCAGGTTGAAGTTTCCCCGGCCAAAGAGAAAGTAAAAATCAACAAACGCCCGGTTTCCATCAGTGATATCCACCCGCTGTGGACCAAACATCCAAACGAGTGCAGCGATGAGGATTATAAAGAATTCTACCGCAAAGTCTTCAACGACTACCGCGAGCCGCTGTTCTGGATCCACCTGAACATGGACTATCCGTTCAACCTCAAAGGTATCCTCTACTTCCCGCGTATCAACACCGAGTACGATTCCATCGAGGGAACCATCAAGCTGTACAACAACCAGGTATTTATTGCCGACAACATCAAAGAAGTCATTCCGGAATACCTGATGCTCTTAAAAGGCGTCATCGACTGCCCGGATCTGCCGCTGAACGTATCCCGAAGCGCACTGCAGAACGACGGATTTGTCAAGAAGATCTCCGAGTACATCTCCAAGAAATTCGCTGACAAGCTCTCCGGCATGTGCAAAACCGACCGTGAGAATTACGAGAAATACTGGGATGATATCAACCCATTCATCAAATACGGATGCATCAAGGACGAGAAATTCTCCAAGAAGATGATGGACTATATTCTGTTCAAGAACATCGACGGAAAATATCTGACTCTTGAGGACTGCATCAACGAGAATAAGAAAGAAGAAGCTCCTGCAGAGAACACCGAAGAGAAGGCTGAAACTACGGAGAATACCGAAAATACGGAAAACGCTGACGAGAAGAAAGAGCCGGAAAAAACGACTGTTTACTACGTCACCGACGAAGTTCAGCAGAGCCAGTACATCAACATGTTCCGCAGCCAGGGCATGGATGCTGTCATCCTGAAACACAACATCGACTCCGCTTTCATCACCCATGCAGAGCGTTACAACGAGCATGTAACTTTCCAGCGCATCGATGCAGATCTGACCAACGATATGAAAGACGAGTCCGGTGAGGATCTGACCGACGCTACAAATACTCTGACCGATCTCTTCCGCAAAGTCCTCGACAAGAAAGATCTGACCGTCAAAGTTGAGAACCTGAAAGACGAAAATGTATCCTCCATGGTAACGCTTTCCGAGGAGAGCCGCCGGATGCAGGATATGATGAAGATGTACGGCATGACCGGCATGGATCCGTCCATGTTCGGCGGACAGGAAACCCTGATCCTGAATGCAAAACATCCGCTCGTTCAGTACATTCTGAAGAATGGCGAGAACGGCAACACATCCCTGTTCTGCGAGCAGCTGTATGATCTGGCAATGATCAGCCACAAACCGCTCTCTCCGGACGAGATGACAAAATTCGTAAGCAGAAGTAATCAGATTATGATGCTCCTCGCAAAATAATAAAGCACAGGCACAGCAAAACGCACCTCTTATAAAAAACGCCGGATTTCTGGAATTTACCAGATGTCCGGCGTGTTTTTTCCTGCTTTTTTACTTTACGATTTCTGATCCAGATGATAGAATAATTCTATTCGCCCTATTAAAAAATAAGGAAAATCACACGAAAGGTCTGGTATTTATTTCTATGAAAAAAGGAAAGCCATCCGCCCTGCTCCCGATCGCCGTTTTTCTGGTGTTTTATCTGGGGTTCGGCATTTATTCCGAGTATATTTTAAAAATTCCGATGGGCTTCTACAACATCCCCATCGTCGTCTCGTTTCTGACAGCGATCCTCGTCGCCTGTCTGCAGAACCGCAGTGTCCCGTTTGAAGAAAAGCTCGCCCTCATGGGACAGGGCATCGGGGACAAAAACATCATCACAATGCTGCTGATCTTCCTCGCCGCAGGCACGTTTGTCGGCGTTGTCGGAAGGAGCAGTGCAGAGAGCGTTGCCTATTTCATGCTCTCCTGGATTCCGGCAAAGTATGCCGTCGCTGTGCTCTTTGTCGTTGCCTGCTTCGTCTCCACGGCCATGGGAACCTCCGTCGGAACGATCACGCTTCTCGTGCCGATCGCCGCTGCTGTTGCCGAGACCTCCGGCTTTTCGCTGGCGCTCTGCGTCGCCTCCGTCATGGGCGGATCCATGTTCGGCGACAACCTCTCCTTCATCTCCGACACGACAATCGCCGCCTGCAACGGACAGGGCTGCGAGATGAAAGACAAGTTCCGTGAAAACTTCTGGATCGCTCTCCCGGCTGCTCTTGCCGCGCTGGCGCTGATCCTTGTAATCTCCTTCCGACAGGCGCCGGGCACACCGATCGTCCACGAATACCATCTGCTGCAGATGGTTCCGTACCTGCTCGTGCTGATCGGCGGCATCGCGGGCATTCAGGTGTTTGTCGTACTCCTTATCGGTATTGCTTCCGGTGCCGTTATCATGCTCGGTACGGGACAGACGACGCTCTGGGATATGCTCTCCAGCATGGGAAGCGGCACTTCGGGTATGTTTGAGACATGTATGGTTGCGATTCTTGTCGCTGCGATGTGCGCGCTGATCCGGGAAAACGGCGGCTTTACTGTCCTGCTTCGTGCCATTCACAAAATCTTCCGCGGAAAAAAGGGCGGCCAGCTCGGTGTCGGCATTCTCGTCGCGCTGCTCGACATTGCGACCGCAAACAACACCGTCGCGATCGTCATGGCAAACCCGATCGCAAAGCAGATGTCCGAGGACTACGGCATCACCCCACGGAAAACGGCATCGCTCCTCGATACCTTCTCCTGCATCTCACAGGGCATCCTGCCGTACGGCGCACAGATGCTCGTGGCGATTTCCGCGGTGCATGAACTGGGATATGAGCTCTCCGCCTTTGAAATCATGGCAAACCTCTTCTATCCGGGCATGCTGCTTGTCAGTTCGCTGATCTTTATCTTCGTTCTGCCGGATCGGAAAAATGCCGAAAGCAATGCTTAAAAAGTTCCGTATCGGATCAACTCAAAAAATTATGTTAAAATGCCCACCGATTTCACTTTTTCGTTTGATTGGCGGGCATTTTTTTGCCTTTTTTGGCAAAAATAGCCAAAATTGCAGTAACATTTACGGTTGAAATTCTTTTACGCGGGTAGTATAATCGGGGTCGTGACATTGAGAAGGAGTGATGTTATGTGGGTTATGGGGAGAAAGGACAACAGAAAAAGTGAAATTATTAAGACAGTTCCTTGTAATTATGGCGGTTTCGTTCGTCGGAGAAATCCTGCACGCCGTGCTGCCGCTTCCGATTCCGGCAAGTATCTACGGTCTTGTGCTGATGCTGGCGCTTCTGATGACGGGGGCATTAAAACTTGATGCCGTCGAGGACGCAGGCAAGTTTATGATTGAGATCATGCCGGTCATGTTCATTCCGGCGGGCGTCGGCCTGATGGAATCCTGGGGTGAATTAAAAGCCGTTCTCGTTCCGGTTCTCGTGATTACGCTCGTCAGCACCATCGTCGTTATGGTTGTGTCCGGACGCGTGACACAGGCGGTCATCCGGCTGGAAAAGAAACACAAAGGAGGGGACGCAAAATGACAAATATGTTCTGTGAATCTGCATTTTTCGGCGTTGTCATCAGCCTTCTGGCGTATGAGCTCGGCATGCTGTTAAAGAAAAAATTTGGGCTTCCGATTTTCAATCCGCTGCTGATTTCCATTGCAGTCGTCATTGTATTCCTTGCTGTTTTCGATATCGATTATCAGAATTATAATGACGGTGCAAAATACTTGAGCTATCTGCTGACTCCTGCAACGGTCTGCCTTGCGATTCCGCTGTATGAGCAGATGGAGGCATTGAAAAAGAATATCAAAGCCATCCTCGCCGGTATTCTCTCCGGCGTGCTGACGAGCCTTACCGTGGTTCTCGCGCTGGCGCTGATCTTCAATCTGAATCATAAAATGTATGTAACACTGCTGCCGAAATCCATCACAACGGCCATCGGCATGGGTGTTTCGGAAGAGCTCGGCGGTGCGGTGACGATCACGGTTGCCGTTATCATCATCACGGGTGTGCTGGGAAATATGCTGGCGGAGACGCTCTGCAAGCTGTTTCACATTGAGGAGCCGATTGCAAAGGGCATCAGTATCGGATCGGCCTCCCATGCGATCGGTACGGCGAAGGCCATGGAGATGGGCGATGTCGAGGGCGCGATGAGCAGCCTTTCGATTGCAGTTGCAGGTATTCTGACTGTGGTCGGAGCGTCGATTTATGCGATGTTTATCTAAAAACGAACACTGATAAAAAGCAGAAAAAATCCGGGAATGGAAAGCAATGTAAAACTTTCCGTTCCCGGATTTTCTATCCCTGAAATTCTATAACTAAAAATTAAAATTCCGACTGCAGAAACGCTTCAATAAAAAGAAGCGCAGTAGCACTCCGGCCCTTCCGGGTCGATGCAGATATGCTCGAGCGTTCCGCTGTGCATCGAAAGCCCCATCGTCAGATCCTGCACAATCTGCTGCTTCGCCGTCTGGCGGTGCTCATAGATGTACTGATACACACTTTTCTTATTAATCTTTTTTAACGTAATTGTGGTAATACTCTTTTCGTTCACGCAAAAACGTCCTCTCTTTTACCGCTCCATCACATTGATCGACTCGATACCGACGCTTCCGCCGCGCACGACTTCGATCTTGCTGAATTCCTCTTTCATCAGCTTCACAACTGCATCGTTTTTCGTCGCCGTCTGGACAAACTCGAGCAGCAGGCTGTCTTTTCCGTAGTCGATGACCTTCGCCTTGAACGTCTCAGCGATCTGGAACAGCTCGACTTTGTCAGCTGCGCTGCAGTTGAATACCTTGATATACAGAATCTCTTTCATGCGCACAAACACGTCGGTGAAGTCGATGACTTTGATGACCTCGACCATGCGGTTCAGCTGTTTTTTGATCTGCTCAAACGTCTCATCGTCACTGACCGTGGCGATCGTCATACGCGATACGGTCGGGTCCTCGGTCGTTCCGACGGTCAGGCTGTCCAGGTTATAGCTTTTTGCGGAAAAAAGCCCGGAAATCTTGGAAAGGACACCAACCTGGTTTTCTACGTACAGTGAAATCCATCTTTTTTTCATTCCCTTATTCATCGCGCTCTCCTCCTAACAGTCCATAATCATATCTTCGAGCGTTCCGCCCGGCTTGATCATCGGGTAAACCATCTCCTCCGGATCGATGATAAATTCGATGATCGTCGGAGTCTTGGTGTTTTTCTTCGCCTCTTCAAACGCTGCGGCGATATCCTCTTTCTTCATGACGCGGATGCCTTTTGCGCCGTAACTCTCAGCCAATTTGATAAAATTCGGCGTGTATTCCGGGTACTCTTCTCCGTCTGTTCTGCGGGAAAGTGCACCGGCGCGCAGGTTTGTCATGCTGTACCGTTTGCCGTAAAACAGCTTCTGCCACTGGCGTACCATGCCGAGGTATTCATTATTGAAGATACACAGGATGACCGGCAGCTCCTCGAGAACGGCAGTTGCCAGCTCCTGAATATTCATCTGCATACCGCCGTCACCGGAAATCGCGATGACCGGTTTGTCCGGGTTGCCGATTTTTGCTCCGATCGCGCCCGGAAGGCCGTATCCCATCGTTCCAAGGCCGCCGGACATGATGATCTGGCGGTTTTCGGTAATGTCGACGTACTGACTTGTCAGCATCTGGTGCTGTCCGACGTCGGTGACGATAATCGCATCGTCAAACTGCTCGTTGATCGCGTTGAAAATATCGAGCGGTCCCATCACGCCGTTCGGGCGCATCGTCAACGGATGCTCGTTCTTCCAGGCATCAATCTGGGCAAGCCATTTCGATGTGGAGCATGGCTCTACGTACTCTGCTATCTTCGTGATCGCCTCTTTTGCATCGGCTACGATCGGAATATCGACATGGATGTTTCGAGAGATCGAAGCGGTGTCTATGTCGATGTGGACGATCTGCGCGTGCGGGGCAAATTCATGCAGCTTTCCGGTGATACGGTCATTGAAACGTGTTCCAATCGAGAACAGCAGATCGCACTCGCTGACTGCCATATTCGCCGCATACGCGCCGTGCATGCCAAGGTTTCCGATGAACAGCGGATGTTTCGTAGAGATCGCGCCGCGTCCCATAACGGTTGTGACAACCGGCACCTGTGTTTTCTCGACCACTTCGCGGAACACTTCCTGCGCATGTGCGATGTTGACGCCGCCTCCGGCAAGAAACAGCGGGCGTTTTGCTTTTGCGAGCATTTTCAGCGCACGTTTTAACTGGCCGATGTGTACGCTGGTGTTCGGTTTGTAGCCGCGGATGTTGACGTTCTTCGGATACTCTGCGCTGCCGAGCTCTGCCATGACATCTTTTGGAAGATCAATGAGCACCGGGCCCGGTTTTCCGGTGCGGGCGATGTAAAAGGCTTCTTTGATGATGCGTCCGAGATCTTCACGGTTTCTTACCGTCACGCCGTATTTCGTGATGCTGCGGGTGATGCCGACAATATCAACCTCCTGGAATGCATCGTTTCCGATGAGGTGGCGGGCTACCTGTCCGGTGAAGCAGACAAGCGGAACGCTGTCGTAGTTTGCCGTTGCAAGACCGGTGACCAGGTTGGTTGCACCAGGGCCGCTGGTAACGAGGCATACGCCGACTTTTCCTGTCGTTCTCGCATAGGCATCCGCCTCATGCACCAGCGCCTGCTCGTGGCGCGGCAGAACGATTTTGATTTCATCCTGTTTGTAAAGCTCATCGCTGATATCAATGGTGCAGGCTCCCGGATAACCGAAGAGATACTCGACACCCTCCTCCTTCAGAGCCTTTACCAGAAGTTTGTTTCCTGTAATCTGTTTCATATGAAAACCTCCTGTTCTAAATTTGCTGCATAAAAAATCCCCGAACATAAAACACCTTTTCTGTGCCTTACGTTCAGGGAGAATGTTTCCATCCACGGTACCACCTGAATTCCAGAAGAATACGCTTCTGCTCATTCCGTACAGGATTTAACTTTTTTCATCCGATACGGCATCCCGGTAACGTGGGAACTACGTTGGAGCCTACTTGGAAAACATTGCTGTCCGCTTTTTCTGTTCAGTCCACTGCTCGAGGGCTACTTCCGCAGGCACGCTCACGGAGATTCTCACCAGCCATCTCCTCTCTTTGCTTTGCGCCGCCAGGTACTCCTCCCTGTCACTGCATTTTAGGTTTTGTTTTTTCTTAAATTACTGTCTATTATAGTCGGAAATGCCGCTCGTTGTCAATCGTTTCGCGCCCTTTTCTTGACTTTTCGCCCTGCGTGTGCTTTACTTAATCAGGTTTTTCTAATTAAAATAAGGAGTTTATACCCATGATGATTACATACACACAGGAAGAACTCTCTTCCATTGTCCACGCATTTGCTTTCCCGGGAACGATTACAGACTGGACGCCGCACGGGAACGGCCATATCAACGATACGTTTCTGGTGCGCTCTACCGAAAACGGCGTCCTCCGCAAATCGATTCTGCAGCGCATGAACCGCACCGTTTTCCACAATCCAACGGAGCTGATGCAGAATATTGCACAGGTAACATCATTTCTGCGGAAAAAAATCACAGCCGCAGGAGGAGATCCATTCCGCGAGACGCTGAACCTGATTCCGACGACAGACGATGCCTGGTTTTTCGTCGATGAGCGCGGAGAATTCTGGCGCGCATTTCTCTTTATTTCCAATGCGTCCTGCTATGATGCCGTGACAGATCCAAAGCTGTTTTACGAGACCGGTAATGCTTTCGGCCGCTTCCAGCAGATGCTCTCCGATTTTCCGTCCGCCTCTCTTTTCGAGACGATCCCGGATTTCCACAACACACCGCTCCGCTACCAGGCGCTTTTACAGGCGGCACAGGCGGATCCGAAAGGACGGCTGAAAAACGTTTCGGATGAGATGGCGTTTTTCCTCGACCACGCAGACGATTACGGCGTAGCCGAGCGCATGAAGGCCTCGGGCGAGCTGCCGCTCCGCGTAACGCACAACGATACGAAGCTGAACAACATTATGATTGATGACAAAACCGGCGAGGGCATCTGCGTCATCGACCTAGACACAATCATGCCGGGACTGTCGATCTTTGACTTCGGCGATTCCATCCGCTTCGGCGCGAATACGGCCGCTGAGGACGAACAGGATGTCTCGAAGGTGTCTCTTTCCCTTCCTCTCTTTGAGAGCTATACAAAGGGCTTTCTCGCAGGCTGCGCAGGCTCTTTGACCCGCGCGGAAGTCGAAATGCTGCCGATGGGTGCAAAATTAATGACCCTCGAATGCGGCATCCGTTTTCTCGCCGATTACCTGATGGGCGATACCTACTTCAAAACCGCTTACCCGGAGCACAACCTCGTACGGGCGCGGACACAGATCGCGCTTGTAGCGGATATGGAGGAGAAATGGGGCGAGATGGAGAACATCGTCGCACGGGCTTCGTTTTCCCACTAAGCACCCGCATAAATTCACAGCATCAAAAAGACACAGCTGGAAGTATCTTTCTGCCTCCTGCTGTGTCTTTTTTGTTATCTTTCTACTATACAATATGTTTTATATTATGCTCTCGGAACGCTGACAATCCGCAGATCGTATTTCTTCAGCATCTCGCCGCCCTGTACTTTCTCGCCGGTCAGGATATCTTCTTTTCCGTCGAAGACTGCCGGAAGCGAAATCTCCTCATCTTTGAAGTTGATGATAAAGTACAGATCCTCGCCGTCTGCCTGGCGTTTTGTGATCTCGAGTGCTGTTGCTTCTCCAATCACCGGCTGGATGGCTGCGCTGTCTGCTGCCATAGCAAGAACTTTTGCAAGGCCGCTCTCAGAAAGGTCGGTTCCGACATAATATACGGTTCCTTTTCCGAACTGATTTTTTGCAACAGCAGTCATGCCTGCATAGAAATCGCTCTCATACTGTGCGATTTCTTCAGCTCCTTCGAGGTGCATCAGGTCACATACGAGACGGCACTCTTCCTCGGTTCCGTCTGCGAAACGGATCTTGTTTCTCTGCTCCGGTGCAAGAGCGTCGATCTCTTCTACCCATACGCCTGCCATTTTTCTGAGCGGTCCCGGGTATCCGCCGAGATGAACGTTGTCCGACTGTCCGACGATACCGCTCATGTAGGTGGTGATGAGGGTTCCGCCTGCCTGTACATAAGCCTCCAGGCTCTCTGCCACACCGTCTTTTACCATGTAGAGAACCGGTGCTGCAACGAGGTCATATTTGGAGAAGTCCGCGTCGATCGGGATCATATCGACAGCGATGTTCTTGTTATAGAAGTAATTGTACATCTGCTCGATCTGGTCTACGTAACGTAAATCGCAGTTCGGTCCGCTGGTGTACTCCAGTGCCCAGTAGTTTTCCCAGTCGAAGATAATGCCGACTTTTGCGTGGTTCTCGGAGCCCATCACACGGCTTCCGATTTTCTCCAGTTCTTTTCCGAGCTGGGTTACCTCACGGAAGACACGGGTATCTGCGGTTCCTGCGTGTGCGATAACAGCACCATGGAATTTCTCGCATCCGCCGACGCTTCTTCTCAGCTGGAAGAACTGAATCGTGTCTGCGCCGTGTGCAACGGTCTGATAGCTCTGTGCGCGCATCTGGCCCGGTTTCTTTAAGGAGTTGTACGGCTGCCAGTTCTGCTGGCTCGGAGTCTGCTCCATCAGCATGAACGGTGCGTCTTTGAGGCCGCGCATCAGGTCGTGGGTCATAGCTACGTGGCTCCATGGTGTATTGTAGCTCGGGTAGTTGTCCCAGGATACGATATCCATTTCTTTTGCCCACTTGAAGTAGTCGAGGCCTTTGTACGTTCCCATCAGGTTTGTGGTGATCGGGGTTTCTTTGTCGTATTTGCGGATCGCGTCACGCTCCATTTTGTAGTTGTTCAGCATGCCGTCGGAGTTGAAACGCATGTAGTCGAGGGACATTCCTGCAAATGCAGTGCCGCTTCCCCATGGCATTCCGTCTCCCAGATCGTTCGGCGGTACAATCTCGTCCCAGTCGTAGATGGTGTGCCCCCAGAACTCCATGTTCCATGCCTTGTTGACTTCATCGAGTGTTTTGTATTTGTCTTTCAGCCATACGCGGAACGCTTTTGCACAGTTCTCGCAGTAGCACTCGCCGCCGTACTCATTGCTGATGTGCCAGCAGACGATGTTTTTGTTGTCGCCGTAACGCTCTGCCAGTTTTTCTGCCAGGCGTTTTGCATATTTCTGGAAAACCGGGCTGTTCGGGCAGGCATTGTGGCGATGACCGAATTTGTGATGGCGTCCTTCGAAATCGGTTCTTGCCACTTCCGGATAACGGTGTACCATCCATGCCGGGAGTGCGCCGGTGGATGTTGCCATGACGATCTGAACGTCCTCTTTTGTCAGGGTGTCTACGATCTCATCGAGCTCTGTAAAGTCGTACTCATTCTCGGACGGCTGGATTTTTGCCCAGGAAAATACGTTGATCGTGGTGCTGTTGATGCCGGCCTGATGGAAAAGTTTCATATCCTCATCCCAGATCTCTTTTGGCCACTGGTTTGGGTTGTAGTCTCCTCCGTATAACATTTTTTTGAATTTTGGCTGCATTTTTTTGATTCCTCCTGTGTTTGGATATCTCGTTTTGATAGCTCTATTATATACTGGTCTTTGTGAGAAAAGTATGATATGCTTGTCTAAAAAGTATGAATTTTCGAAACTCATTCCGGAATCTTATTTTAGACTTTTCTTTCAGAAAGGAACTGACTGTTATGCCTATTTTCTTTAAACCATCCGCCTCCGATTTTTCCCTCTCCGCTGACAGCATCGGCAACCGCTGGCTGCAGGAGCCCGTTGTGCGCCCGAACGGATTCCCCTTATATCACTGGATCCAGACGGAACGCGGCGAAGGGCTGCTGACCCTCGAAGGCCAGAAACTTTTGCTGAAACCAGGTGACGGTGTTCTGATTGCTCCGCATGTGCCGCATGAATACCGCGAAAACGACGGCAGCGGGATGTGGTTTACATCCTTTCTGACCTTTGACGGAAAGCTCTCCGATGATCTCTATAAAATCTGTGCCGTCTCGCCGTATCTTTTCGTTCCGGCCTCAGAGGGCGCGTGGTTTCAGGAATGGATTGACCGCATAATCGACTCACATTTTCTGAAAAATGACATCGACGATGCTGCGCTCTCCGTCGGATGCTTTGAGTTCCTGACACGCCTTTCCCAGCTCCGCACCGGCCTTTCCCGGACGGAGCATCCGCTGTATCTCCAGTATGTCCGCCCGGCAATGCAGGAAATCGAAAGTCATCTTTCCGACCCGCTCAATGTGGATGATCTCGCGGAACAGCTCCATATCACGCCGCAGTATCTGACACGCCTGTTCCAGCGTTTTGTCGGCAGCTCTGTCCGCTCGTACATCAGCGTTCTGCGCATCAGCCGCGCCAAGGAGCTTCTCATCAGCCGTCCCTACACTACGCTCGACGGCATCGCCGCCCTCTGCGGCTACCGCGATGTCAGCTACTTTATCTCGGTTTTCCGCCAGCAGACCGGGACAACGCCGAAGCAGTTCCGGAAGCTGTACGGCATATAATCTGAACCCCCCCTCTTTCCGGCGCAAAAAAAGATCCTCCGTCTCATTTCACAGACGAAGGATCTTTTTTCGTTCTCTCTTATTTCATGCTTTTCAGAATGCTTCTCGCAACCGACAGTCCGTTTGCGCTTGCCTGCTGGAGGCCGCGGGTTACGGATGCGCCGTCGCCGATGGCGCGGAGGCCTTTGACGCTGGTGCAGAAGTCTTTGTCTACGACAACTTTGTTGGAATAGAATTTGACTTCTACGCCGTACAGCAGTGTCTCATCGCTGGCGATACCCGGTGTTACTTTGTCGAGGGCTTCGATCATCTCGGCAATGTCGACCATGATACGGTGCGGGAATACCAGGGAAAGGTCGCCCGGAACGGCATCTTTTAAGGTCGGGATCAGGTTATTGCGGCAGAGACGCTCTTCTGTCGTTCTTCTTCCGCGTTTGAAATCGCCGTACGTCTGAACGAGGATCTTGCCGTCGCAGAGCATGTTGGAAAGCTGTGCGATCTGTTTGCCGTACTCGATCGGGGTTTTAAATGGTTTCGTAAAGTTCTTGGATACCAGGAGGGCAAAGTTCGTGTTGTTTGTCTTGAACTCCTGGGATTTGTAGGCGTGACCGTTTACAACTGCCAGACCGTTTTCATAATACTCAGTTGCCACCTCACCGGACGGGTTCGTACAGAAGGTACGCACTTTGTCGTCAAAAGTCGGGGTATAGTAAACGAGTTTTGCCTCGTACAGGTTCTTGTTCAGGAACTCCATGACCTCGTCGCGGACTTCCACGCGGACACCGATATCGACGGTTCCGACCTCGGTCTCGATGCCGTGGCCGTTGCAGATATGTGAGAACCAGTCGGCTCCCTCGCGGCCTACTGCGGAGACAATCTCATCTGCCTCGTAAACCGTTCCGTCCTCAAGTGTTACAGCTGTCGCACGGCCGTCCTCGATCGTAATATCATTGACCATCGTGTTGAATTTCATTTCCACGCCGATCTCTTTTAAGTGATCCTCGAGGCGGCTGTAAATCTTGTAGCCCTCCTCAGTTCCGAGATGGCGGATTGGACATTCGATCAGCTTCAGGTTGGCGTTGATCGCTCTGCGGCGGATCTCACGGATCTCTTTTTCTTTATCGACACCGTAAACATTCTTGTCTGCGCCGAAATCCAGATAGATCTGGTCGGACTCATGGATCAGCTCAACCGTCTTTTCATATCCTAAAATCTCCGGCAGATTTCCACCGACATCCGGGGAAAGAGAAAGCTTTCCGTCGGAAAATGCGCCTGCTCCGGCAAATCCCGTTGTGATCGAGCACGGTTTGCAGTTCACGCATTTTTTCGTTTTTCTCTTTGGACACTGACGGCTCTCGATCGAACGTCCTTTTTCGATCATCAGCACCTTCAGATCCGGTTTTTCTTTCAGCAGTTCATAGGCACAGAAAATACCTGACGGGCCTGCGCCGATAATAATGACATCATATTTCATTCTTTTTTAATTTCCTCTTGTTTTTTATCCCATCACGATCAGATACTGACCGTCCGGCAGGGCAAAGACTTCGCTCTGCTCTTCTAATTCTGCATCCGACATTTCTTCCACGTCCATGCCCTCTTCTTCCATGTAGGCGCGCACGTCGTCCAGATTGTCGGCAACGACTGCAAGGCAGTCCTCCAGAAAGGCCTCTGCCTCATCGTAATTTTCAGCCACCGGCTCGTCGAATAACTGGCCCTGATTCATTAAAAATGTGCTGATGCATTCTTCAGTATATTCTCCCATTCTGGTTTTCTCCTCTGTTCGTTTTATTTTTCCTGATTCTTTCTGTGAAAAAGCGTTAAGATTTCCTCCGGCCGGTCGAGCAGCTCCATCGCATGGTTGTCGATCAGCTCCTGGCGCGGGCGGAATCCCCACGTCACACCAACGGTAAACATGCCTGCGGCGTTTCCGGTCTGCATATCCGTATTGGTATCGCCAAAGTACAGGCACTCTTCCGGTCTGGCGCCGAGTGCGTCTGCAATCGCGAGCGCACCGATCGGAGACGGCTTTCTCGGGATTTCTGCGGTCTGCCCCTGAATCCGGTTGAAAAAGCCCGGTCCGTACACGCTCTCCACGACGTGGATGGCCGCCTCGTGCGGCTTGTTGGAACATACGGCAATCGGAACTTCTTCCCGCAGCGCGGTCAGGGTTTCCCGCATATTAGGATACGGTTTTACGTGATACAGCGGGTCCTCGTTGAACCACGCGCGGCCAAGGCGGATGCCCTCCTGCAGATAGTTGAGCTCTGCATCTCCGGCGTCTTTTAAAGCGCGCTCCACTGCCAGATCGAAACCGTCTCCGGCGTAAAAGTTGAAGGCTTCTACCGGGCGCGGCACAAGTCCAAAATGTTCCAGAACGCGGTTGACTGCGTGCGCAATCGACTCTACAGTGTCTGCGATGGTGCCGTCCAGGTCAAAGATACAAGCTTTTATCATATTCTGACTTCCCTTCTTTGTCTCTTTTGTTCTTCGATTTTCTTTCTTCTCTCTCTTCCTGTCCGCAATCATTATATCCTGTATTTTTTCCCTGCGCAACCATATTTTCTTTTCCTGCACTTTGTGCTAAAATGAAGCTGTTTTTCAGATTCTTGGAAAGGAAAAAAAGAGAATATGAATCAGACTGTGAAAATATTTTTTACCGATATGGACGATACCCTGCTGAATTCCGAAAAGCAGGTGACAAAAGAAAACATGGATGTCATTTCAGAGGCACTTGCCGCCGGTCACAAAATTGTGTTCAACACCGGCCGCCCGCTCTCCGGCTTTCTGCCGATCTTAAAAGAGCTCGGACTTGACCGCGAAGGCTGCTATGCCATCGCTTTCAACGGCGGACTGATTTACGACTGTGCTGCGCAAAAAACGCTGCACCGCCGCACGATTCCGCTCGAATATGCACGCGTCATTTTCGAAAAAACGCAGGAGGCAGGCCTCTACTGCCACACCTACTCCGACACCTCTCTTCTCTGCCGCCATGTGGGCGAGGAAACGCGTATTTACACGCAGGCAATCCACATTCCCGTTGTGGAGGATCCGCTTCTGCCGGAACACCTCGCCAAGGAGCCGTGCAAGATGATCGTGATTGATCTCCACGACCGTGCAAAAATGGACGCTTACCGCGCTGCCATGGAGCCGTGGGCAAAAGGAAAAATTTCGATGTTCTACTCCAGCCCGCATTATCTCGAGCATGTCCCGGAACACGTTTCCAAGGGCCATGCCGTGAAAAAACTCTGCGAGCTTCTTCAGATTCCGCTTGCCAACACCGTGGCTGCCGGAGATCAGGAAAATGATATTTCGATGATCGAGGCCGCTGCCGTCGGTGCCGCCATGAAAAATGCGACCGATGCCGTAAAGGCGAGTGCCGATTATATCACGGAAAACGACTGCAATCACAGCGGCGTGGCGGAGATTCTTCGTAAGTTTATCCTTGCCTGATTCTGTTTCTGTGTCAGAAAACCTTCTTTTTCTTGTTTTCTTTGGCACTTTTTCCGAATTCTGTAAGATTTTACTTTCTTTTTTGTTGAAACTGTATTACAATAGTTTCAAAGGACGGCATTTGAAAGGAGACTTGAATCGAGATGTCACGGAAATCAAAACGTATTCTGCTTACTCTGGCTTCTGCCGCTGTCGGCGCAGCCTGCGGTGCGGCAATCTATTTTATCCGGAAAGGAAAAGCAGATCTTGAAACAGATTTTGACGATTTTAAAGACGAATTTGAAGAGGAAGAGCCTGCTCCTGCTGAACGTACTTATACGACCCTTCCGAAAACGAAAGGTGCGGAGGATGCTGCACCGGATCCGGAATCTGCAGCTTGCAATAAAGGTTCCGAAACAGCTGATACAGAAGCTGAAAGCGAAACCGCAGAGTCCGAAGAAGAAGACGCTGAAAAAGAAAGCTGTGCGGATCGTGAAGTTTCTCCACAGGAAGAAAGCGAAGTAACCACAGAATAAAACCCAAAAACAGAATATAGAAACATAAGGAAGTAATTCCTGGGGAGGGAAACCTCCCCTTTTTTATGGAAAGGAGATTGTTATGGAACTTGCAAAACGCGATGACGTTCCTGTAGAACTTACCTGGGACCTGTCTTTAATTTATCCAACCGAGGAGGCCATGCTGGCTGATGCGCAGAAAATGAAAGAATTAAGTCTTTCTATGGAAGCATCCTACAAAGGAAACCTCACCGATGCAGCCACGATCAACCACTGCCTCGACGATTACCAGGAGGTCTACCGTCTGATCACACTGACCGCCAACTACTGCGATCTCGCCGTTTCTGTCGACTATTACAACAGTGCAAACCAGACGCGCAACGACCGCATCAACAGCCTGATCTCTGAGATTTTCAGCCGTCTCACCTTTATCGAGAGCGAGCTTTCCGAACAGTCCGAGGATGTTTTGAACGAGGCCATGCAGCAGTCAGATACGAACCGCTGCTATCTCGCCGAGATTCTCCGCAACAAGGCACACCGCCTGAGCCCGGAAACCGAGCGTGCCATTTCCGCTCTTTCCCAGACCTTCTCGGCTCCGTACCAGATCTACAACATGGCAAAGCTTGCCGATATGAAATTTGATTCTTTCACCGTAAACGGAAAAGAATATCCGCTCGGCTACTCCCTGTTTGAGGATAATTACGAGTACGAAAAAGACACCGATATCCGCCGCAGTGCATTCTCCGCCTTTTCTGCAAAAATCAGACAGTACGAAAATGTAACGGCAGCTGCTTACAATGCCCAGCTGCAGACAGAAAAGACCATGGCCACGCTGCGCGGCTTCGATTCCGTCATCGATTCTCTGCTGTTCCCGCAGCAGGTCAGCCGTGAGCTGTACAACCGCCAGATCGATCTCATCACCACCCGCCTGGCTCCGCATATGCGCAAATATGCCCGCCTGTTGAAAAAGGTTCACAACCTTGACCGCATGACCTTCGCCGATCTGAAAATCGCCGTCGACCCGGAGTACGATCCGTCTGTCACGATCGAGGAATCAAAACAGTACATCGAAAAAGGCCTTGCCATTCTCGGTGATGATTACGTTTCCATGATTCAGGAGGCATACAAAAAACGCTGGGTTGACTTTGCACAGAACCAGGGAAAATCCACCGGCGGCTTCTGTGCCAGCCCGTACGGAAAAGGTTCCTTTATTCTCTTAAGCTGGAATAACCGCATGGCAGATGTTTTCACGCTGGCGCATGAACTCGGCCACGCCGGCCATTTCCGTCTCTGCAACGGCGCACAGGCGATTCTCGATACCGAGGTTTCCTCTTATTTTGTCGAGGCGCCGTCTACCATGAACGAGCTTCTTATGGCTCATTATCTGCTGAAAACGACCCCGGACAAACGGTTCCGCCGCTGGGTTTTAAGCTGTATGATCAGCAACACATATTATCATAACTTCGTCACCCATCTGATGGAGGCTGCTTACCAGCGCGAGGTTTACAAGCTCATCGATGCCGGCGACAGCGTACAGGCTGAGACGTTAAGCAGCATTATGAAAGAGACCCTGCAGAAGTTCTGGGGCGATGATGTGGAAATTTCCGATGACGCAGCGCTCACCTGGATGCGCCAGCCGCATTACTATATGGGACTTTACTCCTACACCTACAGCGCCGGACTGACCGTTGCCACACAGGTCTGCAGGCGCATCGAAACCGAAGGCCAGACCGCTGTCGATGACTGGAAAAAGGTACTGACCGCCGGAAGCACGAAGACACCGGAAGAGCTGGCAAAAATGGCCGGCGTTGATATCTCGACGGATGCACCGCTTCTCGATACGATCGAGACGATTGGATCGATCATCGATGAGATCTGCGAGCTGACCGAAGAGCTGGGCTGCTGATCCTGTCCGCATTGTAACTCTCTATCAAACAGTAAAAACGGATTGTTCCGTCAGCTTTTGTTACTGGCGAAGCAATCCGTTTTTTTCATATCTTTTTTCACGCATTCCAGCACTTTTTCAGAATCGCAGCTGCCTCTGCAATCTCCTCCTCAGAAAGCCCGGCGTACCCAAGCAGCACTGTGCCGCCCTGTGCGGGATCTGCGGCAGCGCCGATGCAGTACCGTTCCAGCCCGTACACGCGCACGCCATCCTCTTTTGCCCGCTGCACCGCCTCCGCTTCGGAAAGTCCTCTCGGCAGGTGGACCAGCACATGGACTCCCGCATTCTCGCCGGACACCGTGTACTCCCGCCCAAACTCCTTCAGAAGCCGGATCAGCAGGTCGTGTTTCCCTTTATACTGTGCACGCATCCGGTTCAGATGGCGCTCGAACGCGCCGCTCCGCATAAACTCTTCCAGAATCTTCTGGTCCGTCTTCGAAACTGTCGCGGAAAAGCATCTTCCGTTCTCCTCGTAGGCAGGCAGCAGCGTCTCCGGCAGCACCATGTAGCTGATGCGGATGGACGGCGCAATCGCCCGCGAAAACGTTCCAAGATAGATCACTTTTCCCTCTGTGTCATTGCCCTGCAGTGCCGGGATCGGGCGGCCCTTGTAGCGGAATTCACTGTCGTAATCATCCTCAATCAGATACCGCCCATTTTCCCTCGATGCCCACGCAAGGAGCTGCATCCGCCGCTTCATCGGCATGACCATGCCCATCGGGAACTGGTGCGACGGCATGATGTACGCCAGATCCGCCCCGCTTTTTTCCAGCTCCGCCGGCCGCATGCCCGCTTCGTCCATCGAAATCGTACACATCGCATAGCCGAGCTTCGCAAAACAGCGGTAGGCACTGATGTAGGTCGGATTTTCCATCGCCACTTTATGGCCACGCCCTAAGATCACCGAAAGCAGCATCAGCAGATAATCATTTCCCGCTCCGACGATGATCTGCTCCGTGCGGCAGTTCACGCCGCGTGCGTGGTGCAGATAGTCGCGGATTGCCTCCCGAAGACCGTGCTCGCCCTTCGCATCCCCGAGCTGGAACAGGCTGTCATCTGCGTCCAGCAGGACTTCTTTCGAGATCTTCTTCCAGCTGTTCTGCGGAAATCCGCCCGGCGCCGTACCGGTCACGGCAAAATCGTAGCGGAACGGCATCTGTTCCGCGGCATCATCCTCTTTTGTCTCCTCTTTCTTTTCATCGAGGCGGTACAGTCCCTCAATCTCACAGACAAAGTAGCCTTTGCACGGCACACTCTCCAGATACCCTTCGGATACCAGCTGCTCATACGCCAGATCCACGGTACTCCGGCTCACCGACAGATAGCCCGAAAGCGCCCGCGCCGACGGCAGCCGCTCCCCTGCACGGATCCGTCCGCCGCGGATTTCCTCGCGGATAAAACCGTAGATCTGCTCATAGAGCGGTGTCTTCCGATGCGGATCCAGCGAAATCGTCAATTCATTCATCTTCCCATCTCCCCTGACAAAAAGAACAGCCGCTTGGGATGTCGGTTTCATCCAGGCGGCTGCTCTGTTCCATTTCAAAATTCTTATTTATTTCGCTGCCGGCAGCTTGAAAGAGCTCTTCAGGGATACGATACGGTTGAACACCAGCGCATCCTCTTTGGAATCTTTTGCGTCTACACAGAAGAATCCGTTTCTGACAAACTGGAAGCTGTCATATGCTTTCGCATCTTTTAAAGACGGCTCCAGATAGCACTCTTTTAATACGGTCAGGGAATTCGGATTCAGATTCATGGAACCATCCTCGTTGTAAACGCCCTTCTCCTCATCAATCAAGTTTTCGTACAGACGGCACTCTGCTTTGACAGCGGTCTTTGCTGCTACCCAGTGGATTGTTCCTTTTACTTTTCTTCCGTCCGGGGAATTTCCTCCCTTGGACTCCGGATCGTACGTTCCATGGATTACGGTAATATTTCCGTTCTCGTCTTTCTCGCATCCGGTGCAGGTGACGAAGTATGCGTTCATCAAGCGGACTTCATTGCCCGGGAACATACGGAAGTATTTGCGGACCGGCTCCTCCATGAAGTCTTCGCGCTCGATGTACAGTTCTCTTCCGAACGGTACCTGACGGCTGCCAAGCTCCGGATTCTCGAGGTTATTCTGTACTTCCAGCATCTCAATCTGGTCTTCCGGATAGTTGTCGATGACAAGTTTCACCGGATTTAAGACTGCCATGGTACGGGCTTTTTTCAGCTTCAGATCCTCGCGGATGCAGTACTCCAGCATCGCATAGTCAACGGAGCTGTTTGCTTTTGATACACCGCACAGATCTACGAATTTCTTGATGGACTCCGGTGTAAAGCCTCTGCGGCGGAGTGCTGCGATGGATACGAGACGCGGGTCATCCCAGCCGTCTACCACGCCGTCCTCTACCAGCTTTTTGATGTAACGTTTTCCGGTAACCACGTTAGTCAGATACAGCTTTGCAAACTCAATCTGGCGCGGCGGCATCGGATATTCCAGCTCGCGTACAACCCAGTCGTACAGCGGACGGTGGTCCTCAAACTCCAGCGTACAGATAGAATGGGTAATGCCTTCGATGGCGTCCTCGATCGGATGCGCGAAGTCGTACATCGGGTAGATGCACCAGGTATCGCCGGTTCTGTGGTGATGCATATGGGCTACACGGTAGATAACCGGGTCTCTCATGTTGATGTTCGGTGATGCCATATCGATTTTCGCACGGAGTACTTTGCTTCCGTCCTCGAATTCGCCGTTTTTCATGCGCTCGAACAGGTCCAGGTTTTCCTCTACGGAACGATTGCGGTACGGGCTCTCTTTTCCAGGCTCGGTTAAGGTTCCGCGGTACTCACGGATCTCCTCTGCGGACAGATCGCAGACGAATGCTTTTCCTTTTTTGATCAGTTTTACGGCTGCCTCATACATCTGTGGGAAATAATCGGATGCGTAGTACAGATGATCTTTCCAGTCTGCACCAAGCCACTGGATATCGGCTTTGATGGAATCAACAAACTCGGTTTTCTCTTTCGTCGGGTTTGTATCATCGAAACGCATGTGGAACTCTCCGTTGTACTCCTGTGATAAACCGTAGTTTAACAGGATGGATTTTGCATGTCCGATATGAAGATAGCCGTTTGGCTCCGGCGGGAATCGTGTGCATACATGGTCGTAAACGCCCTCTGCCAGATCTTTGTCAATCGCAAGCTCGATAAAATTTTTGGAAACAACTTCTTTTTCTTCCATAATAAGGTCAGGCCTCCCTCGAATCTTTTCGTTTGGAGCACTGCCCCGAAAAGGGCGCAAAATGCTCTGTGTATTCTATCACTATAACACAAAAGCATTCTCCTGCAAAGCATTTTTTTCGGTACACAAAGCCGCCGGAGCGGACCGGTGCCTATTCTTCTGCCTCGTGTGCGGTCACCTGGCGGTGCTCCACGGAGGTCGAGAACACGATCTGCGTCCGCGTCCGTCCAAAATGCTGCAGCTCGCCGATAAACTGGTCGAGCTCAATGGTACTAACAAAAAGGCCCTCAATGAGCATGGAGTAATCACCGGTAACGCAATTACATTCCACGACATTGTGGACCTTTTCAATATAGGGATAAAATTCTTTTTTCTGAACCGGCTCAACCTCAAGGTTGATGAACGCTTTGATCGGATATCCCAAAAGCGCCGGATTTAATTTGACCTGATATCCTGTAATGTAGCCTTCCTTCTCCAGCCGCTCAATTCTGGCAGAAACTGCCGGGGAGGATAAAAATACGTGTTCCGCGATTTCTTTCAGCGGCATCCTGGCATTTTCCCGAAGGAGATTCAAGATTTTTGCATCGATGTGATCGAGCTCATGGCGCATCGCATCGTTCTTGCTTTTTTCATGTTTCATACGCTGCTCTCCTGTTTTTTCACTTTTATACTGTTCAGCATATCACGTTCGCCGTTTTTTGTCTACGAAAACGTGTCCTCGCGGAAACTGCTTTCGAAAAATAAGTAAAAGTGCCTCTTTCCCTTGGTATTTAAAATCAAATACAAAAATAAATAAGATTCCACAGTTCTTCGGCGGCGGTATTTACAAATTTCTGCCCTGGTGTTATTCTTCCGGTATCGAAAGGCAAAGCAAGAATTGTTTCAGACAATATACACAACTCAATGCGTGCAGAAAGAAGGAGATTATTATGAAGACAAGAATTGAAGCAGATTCCATTGGTTCCCTTGAAGTCCCATCCGACGCCTACTACGGGGTACAGTCCCTGCGGGCAAAACGGAATTTTCCCATCACGGGAACGTCGATCCACCCGGTCATGATCCAGAATCTGGCGAAAATTAAAAAGGCAGCTGCCATCTCCAACCGCGAAGCACAGAGACTGCCGGAGGAAAAAGCGGCTGCCATTATCTATGCCTGTGATGAAATCATTGCCGGCAAATTAAAAGACCAGTTCATCGTTGACGGCATCCAGGGCGGCGCCGGAACGAGTGCTAATATGAACGCAAACGAAGTCATCGCAAACCGCGCCATCGAAATCCTGGGCGGCACCAAGGGTGATTATACCATTGTCCACCCGAATGACCACGTCAACATGGCACAGTCCACAAACGACGTTATCCCAAGTGCAGGAAAACTGACCGTACTCGATCTGCTCCCGGATCTTCTGCATGCGCTCGAGTCACTCCACGCAGCACTGCTCGATAAGTCCCAGGAATTTGACCACATTTTAAAGATGGGAAGAACCCAGCTTGAGGACGCAGTTCCGATGCGTCTCGGCCAGAGCTTCCACGCTTACGCAACGATGATCGAGCGTGATATCCGCCGGATCGAACGCGCCAGAAAAGAGCTGTTCACCCTGAACCTCGGCGGAACAGCCATCGGTACGACGATCAATGCTTCCGATTACTATCTCCACCACATCGTGCCGACCCTCGCTGCTGTGACAGGCTATCCGCTGATGCAGGCGGACGATCTGTTTGACGCGACGGAGAACCTCGACGGATTTGTGACGATCTCCAACACGTTAAAGACCTGCGCCGTCAACCTCTCCAAGATGTGCAACGACCTGCGCCTGCTGTCCAGCGGACCGCGGACCGGATTCGGCGAGATCAACCTGCCGCCGATGCAGAACGGATCCTCGATTATGCCGGGCAAGATCAACCCGGTTATCCCGGAGGTTGTGACACAGGTTGCCTTCCATGTCATCGGAAACGACACCACAATCACGATGGCGGCTGAGGCTGGCCAGATGGAGTTGAACGCGTTTGAACCGGTTGTCTTCTACTCCCTGTTCTCTTCCATCACCTCGATGACAGGCGCTGTGAATACGCTTGTGAAGAACTGTATTCTCGGCATTACCGCAAATGAGAAACGGTGCGAGGATCTCGTTTCGAAGAGTGTCGGCATCACAACGGCGCTCTGCCCGTATATCGGATACCAGAAAGCGGCCTCGATTGCAAAGAAATCGCTGAAGACGGGCGAGAGTGTTACTTCTCTGGTTCTGAAAGACGAACTGCTGACACAGAAACAGCTCGACGACATTCTCGATCCGTACGCTCTGACCGGACCGGAACTGCCGGCCGAAGACGATCTGGCTGGCTGAATGTAACTGCTGCTTTCCTTCATAATTTCTTAACGATACGCAAAAAGGCTTCCCGGATTTCCTTGCTGTCCGGGAAGCCTTTTTCTGTCGTTTTCTTTTGTATCAAACTCTGTTTAGATTCTCGCTACGCCGCTCTTTCTTGCTGCCTCTGCAACGGCTGCTGCCACCGCATCTTTGACACGCGGATCAAAGGCTGCCGGGAGGATGTAGTCTGCGTTCAGCTCTTCATCGCTTACCAGGCCTGCGATTGCGTAAGCTGCTGCGACCTTCATTTCATCGTTGATATCAGATGCTCTCACATCGAGCGCTCCGCGGAAGATGCCCGGGAAGCAGAGTACGTTGTTGACCTGGTTCGGGTAATCGCTTCTTCCTGTGCTGACAACGGCTGCTCCTGCTGCTTTCGCCTCGTCCGGGAAAATCTCCGGCGTCGGATTTGCGCAGGCAAAGATGATCGGATCTTTTGCCATCGTACGTACCATATCGGGAGTGAGCGTACCCGGCGCAGAAACGCCAATAAAAATATCGGCTCCTTTGATTACCTCTGCAAGCGTGCCCTTCTCATGGTTGTAGTTTGTGATCTTCGCCATCTCCTCTTTGATCGGGTTGAGGCCGTCGCGTCCCTCGTAAATCGCACCTTTGCGGTCTGTCATGATGACGTTTTTGAGACCCATCGAAATCAGCAGGCGGATAATGGCGATTCCGGCTGCACCGGCTCCTGAGGTAACAATTTTGACTTCATCCAGTTTCTTTCCAACCAGTTTCAGCGCATTGATGACACCGGCCAGTGTGATCACGGCTGTTCCATGCTGATCATCGTGGAAAATCGGAATATCACAGCATTCCTTTAATTTCTTCTCGATCTCAAAACATCTCGGTGCGGAGATGTCCTCCAGGTTGACACCGCCGAAGCTTCCTGCGAGAAGACGCACGGTATTGACAATATCATCCACATCCTTGCTGCGCACGCAGAGCGGGATTGCATCGACACCACCGAATTCTTTAAACAGCACGCATTTTCCTTCCATGACCGGCATGCCGGCCTCCGGGCCGATATCTCCAAGTCCGAGAACTGCGGTTCCATCTGTAACAACAGCTACCGTGTTCCATCTTCTGGTCAGCTCGTAGCTCTTGTTGACATCTTTCTGAATTTCCAGGCACGGCGCCGCCACACCCGGTGTATAGGCAAGACTCAAGGCATCTTTTGTATCTACGGCCGCCCGGGAAGTGACCTCAAGCTTTCCGCGTAATTCATAGTGCATTTTTAATGATTCTTTTGCGTAATCCATCGCTTTTTTCCTCCATTTCATGTGTGACTGCGTCTCATTAATAATAGGAAGAGAGATTCACGCGTCACACGGGATGTCTGTTCGCTGCACCCCTATTATAACAAGCGTTCTCTAAATTTCAACCGGTGTTTTGATTAATGAAAAAATTTCCACTTTTCCGCCAAAAACGGCTGCTTCATTTGCGAAATTTTATCAAAAATACTCTTTTTCTTTCTCTCAGCCGCAGTCCGATCCTGCCCGGAGGGCTTTTTTTGCTTTACAGTAAAATTCAACAAAGTTTTTTATAAAGCAAAAAATCTGCCCGCCTCCCATCCTTTTCAGACTGGAAAACAGACAGATTTTTTTCTTTACTCCGCCACAATATTCTGCAGCCAGACTCCTTTCTTGACAAGGACAAATCCAATCACGCACTTGATCAGGTCAACCGACATAACCATAAAGTAGATTGCGTAGATCGAAAGTCCGGTAAAACGGCTCAGGCAGAAAGCCACCGGCACACTGACAACCCAGATGAATACGCTGTCGAACAGGAACGTGATGATCGTTTTTCCACCGGAGCGCAGGGTAAAGTAGCTTGCATGCAGGAATGCATTGACCGGCATGAACATGGCCACTTCCACGATGAAGATTGCCGCCATGTGGCGTACTTCGTCCGTCGTGTTGTAGAGGCGTGGGAAGATTGGAGCCACGAGCGCCATCAGCGCGCCGATCACAATGCAGAGTAATACGGAAAACGTGATCAGCTTCGTATCGGTATCCTTTGCCTCTTCCATCCTTCCGGCTCCGAGGAGCTGTCCGACGATGATGGCAACGGAATCGCCGAGTGCGATGAAAACGACGTTGAACAGGTTCGAGATCGTGTTAGAGATATTCATCGCGGCTACGACATTCAGTCCACGCACGGAGTAACACTGCATCAGGATCGCAACGCCGCCTGCCCAGAACGTTTCGTTCAGCATCAGCGGTGTTCCTTTGATAAGGATCTGTTTCGTCAAAGCCGCCGGAACACGGATCGTGCGGTACAGATGCTTCGTAAAACGATATTTTTCTTTGTTTCCGTGCGTGCGGATCAGCACGATCGCCATCTCCACGTAACGGGACAGCACCGTTGCAACTGCCGCGCCGACAACTCCGAGCTGCGGTGCGCCGAATTTTCCGTAGATTAAAATATAATTAAAAATCAGATTGACAAATACGGCTGTGATACCGGCCTTCATCGGAAGCATCGTCTCGCCGCATTCGCGCAGCGTGCTGGCATAAAGCTGCACAAACAGGAACGGCGGCAGACCTACCAGCATGACCTTCATATAAGAAATGCCATAAGCTAATGTCGCATTCATGTCCTGGCTTCCCTGATCGCCTGTCAGGTAGAGACGAATCAGAGGCTCGTGCGCACCAAGGAAAATAGTGATTGCCGCTGCCGTCAGGATCACGCCGATCCAGAGCTTGAAGCGGAAGGTGTTTCGCACACCCTCGTCGTTGCCCTGTCCGAAATACTGCGCAGTGAAAATTCCTGCACCGGATACCCCTCCGAAAATACAGAGGTTATAGATAAAAAGAAGCTGGTTGACAATCGCAACGCCGGACATCTGCTCGGTGCCGACCTGTCCTACCATGATGTTGTCGAGAAGACTGACAAAGTTGGTGATACCGTTCTGAATCATAATCGGCATCGCAACGCCAAGCACCATCAGGTAAAACCGTTTGTCTCCAATAAATTTTCTGTGTTTCTGCATGGTTTCCCCCTTTTCTTGTTGTATAACTATAAAATAAATGACATAAATCGGAGCCTTTCTGGATTTCTCCAGGCAGGCCCCGAACAGTAATGCTTATTATACACGATTCATGTTTAGAAAGAAAGATCCTTTTTATCTTTTTTCTGGCTTTTTTTGACATCTTAATTTCAGAGCATTAAACATCCTCAACGATAAAGAGTCTCGACTGATAATCTCCCTGATAAATCCATGGCGCATCGTCGTCGCGGTGGCTGAACCCGCCATCATCGAGGACGAACAGCTCAATGCCGAGCTCCTTCGCCTTTTTCGCAATCCCAACCAGTTTTTCTTCATTAAATTTCATATACGTCGCTTCCCAGTTTTTTTCGTTTCGTATCTATCGTCATTTTATCACTCACCTATGAAAATAGCAAGGCCACTGCCACCTTCAGCACTCCGGCCAGCACCATCACAAAAATTGGGTTCTTTTTACCTTTCTGCAACAGGACAAGGCAGATGATAAAAATCACAACAAGACTCCAGTTCGTCTGTGCCAGCCGGATCACGGTATCTCCTTCGCTGCCCCAGAATGCTGTGATCAAAATCGAGATTCCTGCAGAACCGATCATTGCCACGACCGCCGGGCGGAGGGAGCGGAGGATGCCCTGGAGCATTGGCATTTCACGGTATTTTAAATAGAGTTTCGCAAGCAATGTGACAAGAATACACGACGGCAGAATACAGCCAAACGTTGCCGCAAGTGCGCCCGGAACACCAGCGATTTTAATTCCGACGAACGTAGCCGAATTGACTGCGATCGGCCCCGGCGTCATCTGGGAGATGGTAATCAGATCCGTAAACTCCGACATCGACAGCCAGCCGTGTCCCTGCACCACCTGCCCCTGAATCAACGGCATGGCGGCATAGCCTCCGCCGAAGCTGAACAGGCCGATCTGGAAAAAGCTTAAAAATAACTGAAGATAGATCATTTCGCATTCCTCCGTCTCTCCAGAATCGTCCGCACCGCACCGATAGCGCCGCAGATCAGAACAATATAGATCACATTCACGCTAAAAAAGCACGCCGCCGCAAACGCTCCCACAAGAATTACCAGTGACAGTTTGTCTTTTTCCTTCACAACGCCTGCTCCCATTTCATACGTCACCGATGCAATCACGGCCCCGACACCGGCCTGCATCCCTTCCAGCATCTGGCTCACAAAAAAGTTATCCCGGAATGCCTGATAGCAGACGGAAATCACAGAAATAATCAGAAACGGCGGAATGATTGTTCCGATAATCGAAACCAGCACACCAACCATTCCCGCCAGCTTATACCCGACAACAATCGCCCCGTTCACCGCAATCGGTCCCGGTGACGACTGCGCAATTGCCACCAGATCGAGCATCTCGTTCTCCTCAATCCAGTGATACTCATCCACAAACTTCTTCTTCATAAGCGTCACAATCACATAACCGCCGCCGAACGTAAACGCACTCAAATACAGCGTGGAAAAAAACAGCTTCTGCAGTATCTTACGTTTTGATTCCATTGCTTTCTTCACCTCATTTTTTCTGTTGTCACTATTCTATCATCTCCACGCGGATTTTGCACGAAAAAACTATAAGAAATACGCTCTGCGAAATTCCGTCAGTTTTTCTTTCTCACCGCCGTCCCCATCGGAAGCCCTGTATCATAGTCAAGCTGACGCGGCTCGTATTCCTCGTTTTCGCGCTGTCTCGTATATCCTTCATTCTCCCAGTTCGGTATGAAATCCGGTCTCCACGAACGCATCCTCCACTGATAGCCGCGATAGAGATCCCGCGTATCATTCATATGCGCAATCAGCTTGTCGTGCAGTTCATTTCGAACTTCCGTATACCGCTCGTCATCGATCAGATTTTGGATTTCATACGGATCCGCCTGCATATCGTAAAATTCATCTGTATCGCAGAGGTGAATGACCAGCTTGTATCGATCCGAAGTCACCGCCCGCATGACCTGCAGACCGCCGAAGCCGTCATGATCCACTTCATAACGAGTAAATTCTGTATAAACCTCATCGTTAATCTTCACAGACGGATCCTGAATCTGAGCAAGCATACTCTTTCCTTCCATCAGCTTCGGAACCGGCAGCCCGAAGTATTCCATTATCGTCGGTGCAAGATCAATATGGGATGCAGGAGCTTCCTCGACACAGCCGACAGCTCCGCCTTTTATGATCAACGGAATATTTGCCACCTCTTTATAGGCCGCCGCATTTTTCGAAAACAGCCGGTGTGCTCCCAGCATGTCGCCGTGATCCGAAGTAAAGATAACTAACGCATCTGGTGCGATCTGCCGGATCTTATCGAGCACGCGCCCGATTTCATAATCGGCAAAGGAATTACATCCCAGGAATAGCGCCAAGCCATCTGATGCCTGATTGATCTTCTCTTCGGATGCATACAGATTCTTTCCTGCCCACAGCCGCTGCATAAACGGCTTTTTCGACAGATCATCCTGAAAACTCGGATTATGTTCAAATTGGAATCCATCATACATATGGTTGAATGGTGCTGGGCAAAGCGACGGTCCGTGCGGCTCATCGTAAGAAACGGTTAAGAAAAAGTCCTGATCCTGAAACTCCTCGAGATACCGGATTGCCCGATTTGAACAGCGGTGCGCATACGTAAACTCTTCTGAAAAACCTTCTTTGTATGCCTCTTTCGGATCCCTTGACCGCACTTTATCTGCATCACTCAGTTCATTCAGATACGTTTTCATATCATACCAGTAATCCGGATTCCACCCTTCTGGGCATCTGCCGTTTCCAAAGTAGTCGCCGCCGTCCAGATGGTATTTTCCAATATAGCCGCATGCGATTCCATGATCACTCAAGCGCTGTCCGATCGTCTTTACATTATCCCCCATCGCAATGCTGTTTGTCACCATGCCGTTTGTGTGTGGAAAGGTTCCTGTAAAAATTGCACTCCGCGCCGGTCCGCATACAGGCTGACACGTATATGCGTTTTCATATCGAATGCCCTCCGCTGCCAGGCGGTCCAGATTCGGAGTCTTCATTTTCTCGTTACCATAGCATCCTACCATATCTTTTCTCGTGGTATCCGTCATCAGAAATACAACTTGTCTTTTCATGTCTTATCCTCTCCCATCTCTTACCTTCTGTCCAAGTTCTGCAAATTTATCGTACCATTGCCCGAAAAAGAGCTGGTATCCTTCGCAGAAATCATTTTGATATATTCCATTTCTGTCCTTCGTCCTGTTCCGCATGCAGCCGCCACGGCATAAAGAAAAGAAACGACATTCCCGGCATTTCACACTCGGTGCCGATCGCCCGATAAAGGATTTTTCCAGCCGTTTCGCATCGACTGCATCCAGCCGGTCACGGTTCAGATTTCCCATATACCAGTCATCCATCACGTAAAAATCGCATGGATAGATGCTGCCGTCCGCCTCCACGACATACTGCTCACTGCAGATGCCACACTGCTCGCACGATTCCGGCTGGTACCCAGCCGCCATGCCGACATAATTTTCAAACTGACGGATATAGGGCTGACGCCCTTTTTTCAGATCCCGGTACCAGAGACCCGCGAGTTCTGACAGAAACTCCCCGTACTGCTGCGGCAGGAGTGAATACGGCCTCTCTCCCTTTCTTTCTCCATATGGGTCGAGGCACGCAATATACTGCTGAAACAGCCACCCGTTTTTCCGATACGATTCGTAGATCTCTTTCGTATGCTCCGCCAGCTGCGATGTCACAACCGTTAAAACATTAAACTCTACACCCATCCGCGAAAACAGATCCGCCGTTCTTTTCACACGATCATACGTGCCGCCTCCATCTGCTCCGCATCGAAATGCATCGTGAATTTCCTGCGTACCATCCACGGAAAGACCGATTAAAAAATGCTTTTCCCGGAAAAATTCACACCATTCCTCCGTAATCGCATACCCGTTCGTCTGAAACGCGTTGAATACCTGTACCCCGTTCCGGTTATATTTCTCCTGTAGTTCCACCGCCCTTCGAAAAAACTCAAGTCCGCGAAGCGACGGCTCTCCGCCCTGCCATGTATAGCTCACGACACCATCCGCTGGGAGCATCGTCTTCCGGATTACATTTTTCAGTGTCTCCTCACTCATCTGACCATAACAGCTCTTTTCCCGCTTTTGTGCCTCATCACAGTAAAAGCAGTACGCGCAGCTCATATTGCAGAGCCCGGAAACCGGCTTTATCATCATGCTGATGTTCTTCATACCGCACATTTCTCCTGTTTTTCTGTTAAAAAGGCCAGAGCCACAAAAAAGCTCCGGTCTTCTCCTCTATTTCCTACGGATCATCAGATTCAGTTCAAAGGTAAAATTCTTTTCATTCAGCTGGTACTGTTCCAGAAGAGTCGGTCCGCAGCTGTTTGATCCGATGCCGCTCTGCGCATAATCGAGACAGAGCACAGTGCTTCCGCACGGCACCAGCTCGTAGCTGTGACGTTTTTCGGTCAGCTCTTCTGCAGTGTACAGCGATGCATTGAATGCAAACGTTTTCTCCCCTGCTGCCGTCAGAACAGCCGTATCACTCTCTACTTTCACATAATCGCAGTCACAGTGACTTCCATTCTCCTGCGGACGGATATAATCCTCATGTAGCTCTGCCACACATTTCTGGAAAATTTCATGACTTCCGCCGTGACGCTTGTCCACATAGCTCTCATCCGGTCCGATTCCAAGGTATGTGACCTTATCCATGCTCTTTTTCAGGAAAAGGCGAATGCCGAAACGTGGCAGAAACGGAAATTCCATATCTTTTTCCACCCGCATTTTCGCTGTAAGCAAACCATTCGGCCGGATCGTCCACGTCGTCTCTATGCAGAGTACCGGCTGTACAACAGGTGCTGTCACTGCCATCTTACTGGTAATACAGATATTCTCTCCATCGCATTCCCAGCTTGTCTCGTACGCTCTCGCATAGCTCTGGTCATACCGCGCCTTGAGCCATTTCAATTTGATCAGCTTGTCGTTGTCTGTCGGTGCACGCCAGATATTGAGTTCCATCGGGCAGTCCAGAAGTTCCTCTCCCTCGACGTAAATCTGTTCAAACAGGCCGGTCTGCTTCCGATACGTATACGCAAATCCAGCTTCTCTGCTGTAAACATGAATCCGGCAGTCATCCTCTTCCACCTTTGGTACCGGAAATTCTGGATTTACATCGGAAAGCAGTTCCACAACATCCTGATTCCGGTTATCCTCCGTCGTAATCTGGATTTCATCGAAACCGATAATCTCGCCTTCTTCCTGCAGTGCATTCGCATGGCTCAGATGATAAACTACTTTCAGGAAGCACTTTCCTTTCTCTGGAACCGGGATAGGAAGGTCTACAACGCCGTCGCACCCGGCAGGAATACCGTCTTTCAGATTCTGCTGTCCCGCCTGGATGAGATGTCCATCCACAGAAAGATAATATGCTAGATACAGATAATCCTTTAAATCCACAAAATTCATGTAATTGTGCAGAAGCATGGTTCCAGTTTTCTGGTCAAAGCTCATCACACGCGCCGGACGGTACACATTCTTGTACTCACGAAGTCCCGTATGCGGTGTGCGGTCTGGATAGACCATACCGTCACAGCAGAAGTTGCCGTCGTGCACCTTTTCCCCATGATCTCCGCCGTAGAAATACATCGGCTTTCCGTTTTCTGCGGTTCCTTTGTAGATTGCGTGGTCACACCACTCCCAGATAAAGCCACCGCTCACAGTATCGTACTTTTCCATCTCTTGGAAGTAATCCTCTAGGTCTCCCGGGCCATTTCCCATGGAATGACCGTATTCAATCAGAAGAAACGGTTTTTGGGGCTTCTCTGCCATATATCCTTCAATCTCATCAATGGAGAAGTACATTCTGCCGTTGATATCAATATTGGAATAATCGTAAATGCGATCGTGGCTCTGGTATACGGAACTTTCATAGACCGTAAGACGGGTTGGGTCAAACTGTTTTGTCCACTTTAAGGCTTCTTCAAACGTACAGCCGTAGCCGCACTCATTTCCCATAGACCAGATCACAATACAAGGACGATTTTTTTCTCTCGTCACACAGAGCTTCGTGCGATCCATTGTCGCTGGAATAAAGTCAGGATTATTGGAAATCCTACGGTTCCAGTTTTCCGCTACATTTTCCCATTCCGCATTTTCCAGATACTGCATCTGCGCACCATGGCTCTCGTTGTCTGCCTCGGCAATGGAGAAGAAGCCATACTCATCGAGAAGCTGGTAAAAATACGGTACATTCGGATAATGACTGCTGCGGACAGCATTAAAGTTATGCTGCTTGATCAAACGCAGATCCTTTTCCATCTGCTCCTGGCTGACTACAGAACCAGTCACCGGATCGGAATCGTGGCGGTTGATGCCTTTCCACTTGATCTTCTTTCCGTTAACGTAAATCACATTTCCCTCACAGTGGATTTCACGGATTCCGACGCGTTCCGTAATTGTTTCATATCCGGTACGGAATACCATCTGATACAGATATGGATCCTCGGAGTTCCAAAGATGCGGGTTCTGCACCGTAAATACTGCTTTCTCCGCAAAATTCTCATCTCCTGCAAGCGGCTCGAAGCTTCCTGTTCCGATCAGATTTCCGTCTCCGTCAAACAGCTGAATTTCCGTCTGCTCCCCGTTCTTTTCTCCGAGGAAATCGGCACGGATCTCAACTTCTGCAGATTCTTTTCCCAGTTTTGTCGTGATGAAGTAGTCATATAATACGTATTCTGGCCGTTTTAAGATGTAAACATCTCGGAAAATGCCGCTTAACCGGAATTTATCCTGATCCTCCATGTAGGTTCCGTCGCACCATTTCAGGACAAGCACAGCAAGGCAGTTTTTTCCCTCCCGGATCACCTCTGTCACATCAAACTCACTCGTCGCATGAGATACCTGACTATAGCCGACGTATGTTCCGTTCATCCACACGTAAAAGCAGGAATCCACACCCTCAAAATTCAGGTATGCTTTCGGAGCACTTTTTTCACGCTGATACGTAAACTCATGGATATACGTTCCGCATGGATTATCTACCGGCACATACGGCGGATCCAATGGAATCGGATACTGTACATTGGCATACTGATGACTGTCATATCCGAAATTCTGCCAGTTTCCCGGTACCGGAATTTCATCATACGATTCCAGATCCTCTTTTTTCTGATAAAATGGCTCATTCAAATCATAAATGCTCTTATAATAACGGAATTTCCAGTTTCCGTTTAAAAGCTGCATCCGGTCAGACTCCTCCCGGTTGTGCACCAACACACCCATCGGCCGGGATGCCGGAATGTAATAGGAATGGCTGGGCATGGTATTTTCATGCAGCACATTCAGATTTTCAAAATGTTTCGGTACAATCATAAAGCTTCCTCCTGTTTAATGATCCAGCCTGTCTTTGTTCCTGTTTTTTATTCTTTCCTATTTCCTACAAATTTCTTTTCTTACAAATACCAGTATATTCTACTTTTTCGTAAAAACACATAAACTGTATTTGCGAAAACATGTACAAAATGTTATAATTTAGGTCAGCAACTTGTTTGCTTCCTGTTTTTATTTCTTATTTTTCTAGTTTCTTACAAATTTCAGCTTTGATTTTATGCAACTTAACAAGGAGGTACATAAATTGTATACTATAAATGAGCAAATATCGAATTTTGCACAAACTTATCCCACAAACTTAAAAGCTTCTTCGAATGAGGCGCTGCTTTTTATGAGGCGGTACAGGTTTGCAAACTGTTCCTGCTTTAGCTGCTGCT